>Ga0207003_1044_pt1 | contig 31038 bp, 38 predicted proteins | sample Alteio_BWMinCont_89_FD_153474 | JGI IMG/M metagenome (GOLD analysis project Ga0207003, IMG submission 153474) | Enriched cells from forest soil in Barre Woods Harvard Forest LTER site, Petersham, Massachusetts, United States -... | ecosystem: Environmental > Terrestrial > Soil > Temperate forest >...
GATCCGGCGTTCCGATGATGACCACATCGATATCCTTTTGCTCGAGCAGCCTGCGGTAATCGCCATAGGCCCTGATCTTACTCGTGTCCATCTTGCCCGCCAGTTCCTTCATCCGCTTGTCAAGTACATTTTTATCGACATCGCAAAGCGCCACAAGATTGACGCCCGGCAATTTTAGGGCAGCCGAAAGATCCGCCCAGCCCATGCCGTTCACACCGACAACGCCGACATTGATCTGATCGGAAGGCGCCACCCCGCCCGCAAATGAAAAAGGATTTGTAGCAAAAGCCGGAAGAAGGATCGCTCCTGCCGCCAGGGCGGAGCCTTGTTGAAGGAATTGACGGCGGGATTTTTTCATACGAAAACGGCGCAGGTTTGCCCGCGCCGCTTCAATATACAAAAAATACTTTCTTATTGCCGCTTCAAATTGATCGTCGCCTTCATCGCCGTCTTCACCCCGCCGCTCGAATCCACACCCTGGGAAAAGATCGTCAGACTGTCTCCCTTGAGCGTATACGTACTGCCCTGCCCCGTTGCCGCCGAGTCCAGCGCGCTCAATATCCCCCCGTTGGGGAAATAAAGCGAGTCCGTACCGATAGCCGAATATTTTGCCGTCGCAGAGGTAGGCGGGATGGAGAAACTCACCGCCTGGGAAGCGGAGTCAAAAACAATATTGTTGTAGTAAAAATAGGCGGTAACCGAAGTGTCCACCACATACCCAAGTCCGGAAACGACCATGGAGTCGGTCTTGAAACTGATCGTACCCGTATTATTCTTCGTCACATAGACCGAGTTGGCCACCATTGTAACTCCGCCGGTTTGCGGCGAAGTGGTCTGCGTCTGCGCGGTCATTCCAAGAAAGGTCCACGTGCCGGTCAATCCCTTGGTCGATGGACCAGAGGTTTTTTTGCAGGCTCCAAGGATAAGCAGGAAACCAAGCGGGATCAGGATCAATAGGGTTTTTCGCATGATACGGGCTTTAGGCCTCTTAACGAAAAAACCATTTTTTTAGTATGCCCCCCCGGCACAGGTAATATAGCGGTCATTAACAACTCACTTACATTAATCCTTTCTATTTTTAACCAAAACCAGTGCCGGCCCCCCCAAAACCCCTTCATCTCTTCATCCCCTTCCTGTTGATCTGCTGCCCTGCCCTCGCGCAGGTTATCACGCGCCCCCAACCCGCTGCCCCCCTGGATACCAGCCATCACTTCCGCTGGTTCTCCGGCCGCGACCAGGTCGACCTCATCGACATCGGCCGCAATATCTTCCTCCGTCATCCAAAACCCCGACTCGACACCGCCGTAAAAAAACCCGGCCGCTTATATGCCTCTCTTCTGCCCTCCGCCGAATATACCCTTCAAACATCGTTTGCGCTTGACCTGGTCGGCAACCTGGCGTTCTACACTTCCAGCGAAGCAAAGGAGAACCTGTCCAATCTATATCTCAACACGACCTTCACCACAAAACAGCAGATATTGATGCCGCTGCAGGGCAACATCTGGAGCAAGGATAACCGGTACAACCTGCTCAATGACTGGCGCTACGAAAAATACCCGCAGGACACCTACGGTCTCGGCGGCCTGACAAAGGCCAGCAATAGCGACGCCATCGATTTTTCCTACTGGCGATTCTACACCACCCTGCTAAAAACCGTCGCTCCCGACTTCTACCTGGGCGTCGGCTATAATCTCGATTACTTCTATCATGTCAGGGAGGTGAACCCGCCCACGACCGGGACCACTGATTTTGAGCGATATGGAATCAGCCCGACCTCCTGGTCCTCCGGCCCGACCCTTAATGTACTCTACGACGGCCGGCGCAATTCTATCAACCCGGAACCCGGTTACTATGCCAACCTGGTGTACCGGCCTAATTTCAGGTTTTTGGGCAGCGACTCCAATTGGCAAAGCCTGCAGGTTGACGCCCGTGCATTTAAGCGCTTCCCTGCAGGCTCGAAAAATATCATCGCCTTCTGGACCTTCGATCTGTTTACGCTGAAAGGCAACCCGCCCTACCTCCTGCTCCCCGCCACCGCCAGCGACACCTATAGCAACATGGGCCGCGGCTATATCCAGGGTCGGTTCCGTGGCAAGGACCTCCTCTATCTCGAATCGGAATATCGCTTCGACATCTTATCCAATGGTCTGCTCGGCGGAGTAGTCTTCATCAACGCCCAATCCTTCACCGAACCCACCAGCAACCGGTTCGAAACCATCAAGCCCGGCTGGGGCGCAGGCATCCGCGTCCGGCTCAACAAATTCTCCCGGACCAATATCGCCCTTGACTATGGGTTTGGCTTGAATGGATCACGTGGCCTCTTCGCCAACCTGGGCGAAGTGTTCTAGGCCGGGCCACCAGCCTGCCGGAACACCCGTCGTTCGCTAATGCAAGCTCTTCCCGACAAGCGTCTGGGAAAAATCTTCATAGAACTTATTCTTCCCGCCCGTGGTATCCGTCAGATAATCCTCCAGCCGGACCGGCCCAACCCCGGGACTAACATAGGAGATCACCTCCTCCAGCACCCGTTGCTGACAATCCGTGATCACCTCGGCATTTTTATAGCATTGATAGCCATATACCGTGACCGGAGTAGCATATCCGTATTGAACCGAACTGATAGGACAGGCTGGATTGGAATAATCCGACCCCGTCCCGATCGACCCATCCTGGCTGACGGTCTGGAAAAAAGTATAAGGCTGAAAGGCCGGACTGTCCACTTCGTACACGGCAGAATTCGCAGGGTCGACGGCGATATAACTGCCATTGAACCAGCCATATTTGCCGTCCTGCAAGCCAAGAAAGATCGTCCCCGAACCGGGATCGGTAAAAGTGGCCTTGGTCGCCACCATCGTGTCGGGATAGGTCTCCATCGAACCCGAATCGGTAAAAGCCGAATCCTGATAGTACCAGGTATCCCCCGCGGTCAGCGGAAAGAGCGAATTGGGACCATAACCCGGATTGGGCCCCGTGCCGCTGGCCTTATGACAGGCAAAAGAAAGCACGGATACAAAGGCAACTAGGATTAAAACAATGGATCTTTTCATAATGCTCGGTTGGATAGAAGGACAACGTTAAAGTTTATCCTTAAATTGTTAACGAATTCCTAAAAAACCCCAACTTGCGCTCATACGATCCGCTCCTGCAAAGCCTTGGCTACGGCCTCCGTGAGCGATGCCACCTGTAATTTTTCATAAATTTTCTTGACATGGCTCCTCACAGTCTCATAGCCGATATTTAGATCGCTCCCGATCATCTTATGACTAAGCCCCGCCACGATACAGTTCAGCACCTCCAACTCCCGCACGGTGAGCCCGTAGTCCACAGGTTTTACTGTTCTCCCGGGCCAGTTTTGCTGCACCCTTGTAAGGATCCGCCGGGCAACCGATGGACTCATCGGCGAACCACCCGCAACCAACTCTTTTATAAAGCTCACCAGTTGCCCGTTCACCTGGTTCTTCAGGATATACCCCGAAGCCCCATTGCAAATAGCATCGAAGATCCGGTCATCGTCTTCAAAAACGGTCTGCATCAGGATCAGCAATCCGGGCATCTCCTTCTTCAAGACCCGTACGGCATCGATCCCCGTCATCCCCGGCATCTCGATATCCATCAGCACCACATCGGGCCGGCAATCCCGGACATCCCCGACACATTCAAGTACGTTGTCAAATACTCCGACGACCCGGAACTCAGCCTCGGTGTCGAGCAGCAACCGCATGCTGTCAAGCAAATGCGTGTTGTCATCAAAAATGGCGATCCTCACACTCATAACAAAGGTTTTATTATATACTGGTTTGGTTAATTATATACCCGAAAACTCAACTCGACACTCGTTCCTGCCCCCGGCTGGCTGTTGACCGTAAAGGCCGCATTCATCTCGGCTGCACGCCGGCTCATATTCGCAAGACCATTACCGGATAGGGACATACGCTTCTCACTCCGGTCGGAGGATAGATCAAACCCCCTGCCATTGTCCTTCACCACCAGCCGCAGAATATTGTTTTCCACCAAAATACCCGCTTCCAACAGGGTACACCCGGAGTATTTCATGGCATTGTTCACCGCCTCCTTATAGATAAAATAAAGGTTCTTCCGCCTGCTCATCTCCAGGTTAAGTTTGTCCACCGTTGGATCATGAATGAATTCGAAACGTATCCCCTTCGCCGCACAAAGCGGCGCCGCATAAGCCTCCAACCGGCGGACAATACTGCGCATATCGTCATTCTTCGGATTGATGGCCCACACCATATCACTCATTTCATCGACAGCCAGACTGGCGGTCTTGTCCATCCTCGCCAACAGTTCCCGCAACTGCCCCCCCTCCTGCTGATCGAGATACACCCTTGCAACCTGGCTGTAGATGGAAATGCTGCTGAGCGTGGATCCGATATTGTCGTGGAGATCCAGCGCGATCCGGTTGCGGATTGCCTGCCGCTTCAAAAATTCCTTTATCCGGTAATGATAGATGCCAAAACATACCAACGCGACAAACAACCCCATCAGCCCGCAAAACCACCAGCTCTGCCAGAACGGATTCCGGATCGCAAACCGCACCGACGAGACCCTATTGCTTTCACATCCCTTCCAGTTGGTGGCGCGCACCTGGAAAACATATTCGCCGGGCGAAAGCCCCGAATAACTGGCGGTCGTCCGCTTCCCGCCCGCGATCCAATCCCGGTCCACTCTTGCCAATTGATAGGAATAACTGATGTTGTCCCCGGAAAAATCCGGGGCGGCATACTCGAACGAAATAGCGTTCTCATCATGCTGCAGGACGATCTCCTTCTGCTGCAACAACTCTCCCCGCTCCTTGTCAAAGACCCGCAGATCGGTGAACCAAACCCTCGGTGACATATTGATCGCCTCCACCGTCTCGGGCCGGAAAGTAATAAAGAAGTTCGTGCCCGCGGTATACAGGTTACCCAGGTTATCCTTGTAGATATAGCCATTGATCCCGCCCCGCTTGGTAACAGGCAGATCGTAACAACTATAGGCATGCGAAAGCGGGTCGTATTTATGCAGATGGCCGTTGCAGATCATCCAGATATTACCGCGCCCGTCCGTCTGTATCCCCTCCGTCAGGTTACTCGAAGCGGGAATGTGCGAAATCGTTTTAGCATGTGCGTCAAAAAAAAGCAGCCCGCTGCCATAGGTACTGATCCAGAAATTCCCCGAACCGTCCGCCCGCGCATCGTAGAACTCACTGTCCGGTATCGTGTGAACCTCCGTCAGCGCGGACAGCGCCATCGCCCTTCTTTTTCCAACCGTATCCCGGCAAAAACGAACTACATCCGGCGGCAAACCCTGCTCCCCGCCCACCCTTCTCACCGGCCGCGCTCCCTCCCCCTTCTGCATAAAAAGCCCGTCGCTCGTAGCGATCCACAAGATACCCGTCGCATCCTCCCGATAAAAATCATACACTGCGACATCCTTCTCCCCTGCCGGCAAAAAAGTCCGCACGAAGGGTTCGAAAAGGGGATTGTAAAAACTAACGCCTTTGTCCGTCCCGATCCAGACGATCCCGCTACGGTCGATGGTAATACAATTCACATGATTATCCGCAAGCGAACCATCCTGCAGGGGATCCTGGAAATAATGCCGGAACTTATCAACAAAGCGGTCGTAGACATACAGCCCGGAATATTTTCCACCCATCCAGATCATCCCCTTTCCATCCTCCGCAAAACAACCGACCATATCCTCCGGTGCATCCCTCCGGCCCCCCGCATTCCGGTACACCACCTCCTGCCCCGCTCCGGCGGCCCGGTAATGCAGCGTGCGATCCGGCAAGCCATCCCACCGGTTCCCACGCCGGTCGGTAAAATATCCTGCGATATACCCAGGAGCCCCAGCGGCATCCGCCCGGTCAAAATTCCCCGTCGCCTTGTCAAATCGACATACGATCTGGCCGGCTGTGATCAGCCATAAATGCCCCTGCTCGTCGGCGGCAAGCCGGATAATGGAATTCTCCGGCAAACTTCCGGCATCCCGGTCCCGGTGCCGGAATTGTTTGAACTGCTGCGCTTCGGGAAGCCGGCGGTCATAGGCCGTCAAACCGCCATCGGCAGTCGCAACCCACAACACCCCATCCCCATCTTCCGCGATACCCGTAATAATATTTCCCGACAGTCCGAGACTATCTCCGGGGATACTATTAAATACAACAAAATTCTTCCCATCATATCGATTGAGCCCATCCTCGGTGCCCATCCAGATAAAACCCCGCCGGTCCTGCAGGATACAGTTCACTTTATTATGCGATAACCCGTTTTCTGCGCGCAACCGGCTGAAAAACGGCAGGCCGGGCGTAGCAGCCTCCCCAAATATGGGGAGAAGCACGAGCAATAGCAACAGAAACTCCTTGCCGGTCGGCATAAGAAAATTGATTTCATTATGAGAATGGATGGCCGATAGCGAAGGTTAGACGAGGTGGGAATAAGCACTAAAATCGTTCCACTTATTCCGGATTTGAGGCGCAAAGATAAACAGTCTCATTCACTCCACAATAAAAGCCCCGCGGTAAAACCGCGGGGCCTAGTGGGTCGTACAGGATTAGCTTCGCTGCTCCTTTGGCCTCCGGCGGTTCCCTTACTCAAGGCCTTTCAGCCCGCTAAAGCGGGCTGCGGCTTTTTTCCTTGTCCGCGTCTGCGAGCAAGCTCGCAACGCTCCCAAGCAAAAAAGCCGGCCAGACTTAACGTCTGGCCGGCCTAGTGGGTCGTACAGGATTCGAACCGGTGACCCCTACCATGTCAAGGTAGTACTCTAACCAACTGAGCTAACGACCCAAATTATTGGCCGATCCAGCGACCGGCTGCAAAACAGACTGCAAATTTTCATTAAAATCCTCAATTAACAAAATCCCCCGCCCAAATACCCCTATTTTTTTTATTACAACCCCCGCCGCCGCAACTCCTTTCGAATAAGCCCCAGCTCCCGGCCCGTCTGCCCCGAGACCGAGCTGTTCTCCTGCGCCCGCCGCATCAGATAAGGGATCACATCTTTCAAAGGTCCAAAAGGCAGATACTTGCTCACCGCACAGCCGGCCTTCGCCAAATTGAACGTTATGTTATCACTCATGCCATACAACTGGGAAAAATGCACATGCGGATGATTCAACGGCATTCCTCTCTCTTGCATTAACCGCACCGCAAAAATATTACTGTATTCATTATGCGAAGCCACGATGACCGAGACGCGATCGAGATGCGCTATACAGAACTCTACCCCGGCATTATAGTCCCGGTCCGTCGATTCCTTGTCAGGCTGAATGGGCGAAGGGTTTCCCTTCTCCTGCGCGCGCTTCCGCTCCTTCTCCATATACGCACCCCGCACCAGCTTGGCCCCGAGAATAAAATCCCGCTGCTCGGCCGCCTCGAAGGAGTCCTTTAAAAATGCCAGCCGGTCCCACCGGTAAAGCTGGATCGTATTGTAAACGACCGTCCGGCCCCGGTTGAATTGTTCCATCATCAATATCGTCAGCATGTCCACGGGGTCCTGTATCCAGGTCTCCTCGGCATCCACCAGCACCCCGATCCGGCGATCCGCGGCCGCCCGGCAGATCTGTTGCATCCGGCGGCTCACCGCCTGCCATTCCGCATGTTCCTCCGGCGTAAGCGACTCCAGCGCCTGGGCATAACGCCGTATCAGCGAACCCCCGACGCCGGCCATCGCCGCATCCAGTTTCTCCAAAAGCCCAAAACGCGCAAAACCCGTCACCTTGATACTCATCAGCGGAATATTGGGCTGCGTGGCGGCATAGTCTATCACCCGGATGAATTCCCTGCACGCCTGCTCGAAACCGGCTTCTCCATCCTCGCCTCCTTCCACCCCATAATCGAGGATCACCTGCACCCGGTATTCACCCAGCTTCCGCGCAACGCCGGCCGTCTCCTCAAGCGTCTCCCCACCGACAAATTGAGAAAAGATCGTTTCCCGGATAATGCTTCTCACCGGAAACCCCGAACGGATCATCCAGGGCGTAACCCTTGTCCCGATCTTCACCAGCGTGGAAAATCCCATGCTGCGAAAAAGGAACTCGGCCTTTCTCAATTCCTTGTTCGACTTGTATTCAAAAGCATTCGCGGTATTTTCAAAAGAAACAGATTTCGGGGCGCTACTCATACTGACAGACGGTAATTTGGCCGCAAAAATACCGTATTTTGAGATAAATTGTCTGCTCATGAGAAAGCACTCGCCTGCCTGGCTCCTGCTGGGTCTTTTCTTTTCCTGCCACCCCACCCCCCACTACGACACCATTATTAAAAACGGCACCATCTACGATGGCACCGGCAACAAGCCCTTCACCGGGGACATAGCCATCCACGGCGACACCATCGCCGCCATCGGCGATCTTTCCGGGGCAACATCCACCCACACCATCGACGCGACAAACAAGGCCGTCAGCCCGGGCTTCATCGACCTCCAAAGCCAGTCCATGATCTCCCTCATCCAGGACGGCCGCTCCCTCGGCGCCATCAAACAGGGCGTCACCCTCGAGATCTTCGGGGAAGGCTCCTCCGAAGGACCATACACCGATACCTTGAAGAAGATCGAAAAACGGGAAGAAGGCGATATCAAATACGACCTGGACTGGACATCCCTCAGGGATTATCTCCAATCCTTGCAAAAACGGGGCGTTTCGACAAATGTCGCCTCCTTCGTCGGCGCCGCCACCATCCGCGAGAACTTCCTCGGCTTCGCCAACCGCGCCCCCGACAGCGCCGAACAGGAAAAAATGAACGGCCTCGTTCACAAGGCCATGGAAGAAGGCGCACTGGGCATCGGCTCCGCGCTCATCTATGCCCCGGGCGCCTACGCAGCCACACCCGAACTCATCCAGCTATGCAAGACCGCCGCCCCCTACGGGGGCGTCTATATCTCCCATGTCCGCAGCGAAGGCAACCGCCTCCTGGAAGCCGCCGACGAGCTGATCCATATCTCCCGCGAAGCCCATATCCCCGCCATCTTCTACCACCTCAAAGCCGCAGGCAGACCCAACTGGGGCAAGATGGACAGCCTGATCGCAAAGATCGACAGCGCCCGCAAAACCGGCCTCGATATCAGCGCCTGCATGTATACCTACACGGCCGGCGCCACCGGCTTCGACGCATCGATGCCGACCGCGGTACAGGAAGGCGGCCTCGATAAATGGATCCAACGCCTGAAAGACCCGGTCATCCGCAAACAGGTCATAAAACAGATGCGCACACCGGCAAAGGATTGGGAAAATCTCTACCTCGGCGCAGGCGCCGATAACATCATCTGCACCGGCTTCAAACAGGACTCCCTGAAATACCTCACGGGCAAAAGATTGAGCGAGATCGCAAAGATGCGGCATGCCACACCCGAAGAGACCATCCTCGATCTGGTCATCGCCGACCACTCCCGCGTGGAAGTCATCTATTTTCTGATGAGCGAAGACAACGTAAAGAAAGAGATCCGGCTTCCCTATATGGCCTTCGGGTCCGACGAAGCCAGCATGGCGCCCGAAGGCGTGTTCCTGAAAAGCAGCTGCCACCCCCGCGCCTTCGGCAATTTCGCCCGCCTCCTCGGCCACTATGTCCGCGACGAAAAGCTGATCCCCCTGGAAGAAGCCATCTTCAAACTCACGGGTATGCCCGCTGGCTGGCTGAAGCTAAAGAAGCGCGGCACGCTGAAGACCGGCAATTACGCCGATGTGGTGGTCTTCGATCCCGCCACCATAAAAGACAACGCCACCTATGAAAAACCCCACCAGCTGGCCACCGGCGTGCAAGATGTCTTTGTCAACGGCGCCCAGGTACTCAACGCCGGGACCCACACCGGCGCCAAACCCGGCCGCGCCGTTTTCGGCCCGGGATACAAAGGCACCTAACCCATCACCCGCAAACGCATCATAAGCCGCAAGCCCCTATCTTTGCCGCGCCATGACGATCCGCCACACCGATATATTTAAATTCTCCATCCCGATGCATCCTTTCACCATCGCAACGGGAACGATGCATTACGCCCAGAACATCCTCATCCGCGTCCACACCGACGCCGGCTTTTACGGTGTCGGCGAATGCTCCGCCTTCCCGATGATCGTCGGCGAGACCCAGGCTACCTGCTTCGAAATGGCAAAAGACTTTGCCGCGCTCTGGAAAGGAAAGGACGCGGCAGCCCTGGAAACCCGGATGCGGGAACTCCACGATTTCACCGCCTTTAACGCCACCATCAAAAGCGCCTTCGATATGGCGCTCCACGACCTTGCCGCAAAAGCAGCCGGCCAGCCGCTGTATAAATTCCTCGGCGGAAAGAAAAGATCCATCGAGACCGATCTCACCATCGGCATCGACACCCCGGAAAAAATGTCGGCCAGGGCCGTGCAATTCAAAGCCGACGGCGTCCGCATGATCAAAATAAAACTGGGAAAAAATGGCCCCGAAGATGTCGACCGCGTCAGACAGATCCGCGCCGCCGCAGGCCCGGAGATCATTCTACGCATCGACGCCAACCAGGGCTGGGATTTTGACACCGCCGCCAACGCCCTTCAACAAATGGGCCCCTTCAACATTCAGTTCTGCGAACAACCCATGCGGCATTGGAATGACCACCACCTCCCCGAACTGCGCCGCCTCTCCCCCGTAAAGATCATGGCCGACGAAAGCGTCTTCAACCACCACGACGCCCTACGCCTCCTCACGGCAAACGCCTGCGACTACGTAAATATAAAATTTGCAAAATCCGGCGGCATCCTCGAAGCCGCAAAAATTGACGCCGTCTGCAAGGAACACCGGATTCCCTGTATGATGGGCGGCATGCTGGAAAGCCGCGTGGCCCTCACTGCCTTCGCCCACTTTGCCCTCGCACACGACAATATCCGCTTCCACGATATGGACACCTGCCTCCTGGGCCATAAAACAGACCCGGCCACGGGCGGCGTACGATACAAAGGGTACTTCCTCGAAATACCCGACACCCCCGGCCTGGGCGCCGATGCGGACGAGGCCTTCCTTCAAAATTGCGAACAGGTGTCAATCTGAATATGTGCTCTCATCTGTATATATTTGCAGTATGCAAATTAAAGCAAAGACGGCCCACGAATCCCTCATCGTGATGACGGAACTGGTATTGCCAAACGATACCAACGTATTCGGAAACCTGATGGGCGGCCGCCTCATGTACTGGATGGATATCGCCGCGGCCCTGGCCGCCGGCAAACACTGCAACGCACCCGTCGTCACGGCCTCCGTCGACAATATCTCCTTTGAAAACCCCATCAAATTAGGGAATGTTGTGCATATAGAAGCAAAAGTCAGCCGCGCATTCAACAGTTCCATGGAAGTGCACATGAAAGTCTGGGGCGAAGACCTCACCCAGCAATATCGCTATAAAAGCAACGAAGCTTACTACACCTTCGTGGCCCTCGACCCCAACCGCCGCCCCCGCCCCGTACCCGAACTCATCGCCGAAACGGAAGAGGAAAAAAGATTATATGACGGCGCCCTCCGCCGCCGCCAACTGCGGCTGATTCTCGGCGGAAAGATGAAACCCGAAGAAGCCGGGGAATTAAAGGCCTTCTTTTTAAAAACCTAACCCCACAGCCAGACCGCTAATAGACCGATCCAGGCGGCATCTCCTCCGCACTCGCAAAGGCTGTCTTCGCCCGGACCCGGTAATCCGACCCGTTCTTCTTTTGCGCATCCAGGCTTTGCGCCAGCCCCAGCAGGGCCCAGCCATTCCCCGGGTTATGTACCAGATCCTCCCGGTAAACCTTTTCCGCCTCCGCTGCTTTACCCTGCTTCAGCAAACACGCGCCGGCAAAATGCCGGGCAGGCAAAACCCAGTCCTTGGGTTCCACATACGCCATCCCATCCTCGGTCCGGATCGCCCGCTCAAAGGCCTCCACCGACCCGGCCATCTTTCCCTTCGCAAAAAGGAGCTCTCCTTCGAGGATACTCTCCGCCACGGTAACCCCTACGATCGCCGGATTACCCTGATGCACGCCTGCCGAGAGAACCCCATCCTTCTTCTTCAGCCGGATACTGTCGAGGCAGTCGCTTGCCGCCGCAACATCGCCCTTGTGCAGAAAGGCAAGCCCGCGGGCAAGATCATTCAGGATACTCGCATACGCCCACGATTTATCCGGCGCCGGCCTGTCGAGTATCACCTGCCACTTGCCCATCCGGATATCGACAAACGCCCGCATCATATCCAAGTACTGAAGATAGGATGCGTCATGATTCAGCCTCGGCTCCGCGATCCGCCGGCACATTTCCGCTTCCTCCGATGCCTTGCCATACATGCCCCCGCTCAGCGCACAATAGGCCTCTACCGCATGATAATGGATAATTTCAGGCGTCAGGTTGAGATGCGGCGCCAGCCGCACAAAAACCCGCTCTGCCGCATTCGCGGAATCATTGATATACGCCCCCTTGGCAAAAAGCCCCGCACGCTGATAGGAATGACTGGCCATATGCACCATATGCGGCACACCCGGCATCAGGTCTTTTAATTTGTCGGCGCTTGGCAACGTCACCTCGGGGTGATAAGAAGCCTCCAGCAAATGGATATGATAATGGAGCGCGGCGGGATGCGCGGCATCGGCGGCCAGTATCTCCTCGCAAATCCGAACCAGCTCCGGCGTCCAGGGCTTTGGCTCCCCCTTCGGATCATACATATCCCAGGCATGCTCGCTCATGACCCCATCGATATACAGGGCCTTGATATCCTTATCCGCCGGATACTTCCCGATCATTCCCTTCATTGCCTCCGAATAAGCCCGGTTCAACGCCGGCCGCCGGCTGTCCGTCACATCCCTGGAATAGCGCTGATCCATCGCAACCACAAGATCCCTTTCCCGCGCCGGCGCCTTGCCCGCAAGGAGATTCATCCTGTCCAGCACCGGTAAAACATCGGCCGGCATCTTATAGGTATAGGTATTATTATAGTAAGGACCCATGGCCAGGGCCTGGCCCCACCAGGTCATGACGCAATTGCTGTCTTTTAGCGCTGCCTCCCGGAAAGACGCAACGGATTCGGTAAGATGATAGCCATAATAGAGGCTCAGCCCCTGGTCGAAGTAATACTGCGCACTGTCGTTGGAAGTCGAAATGGGATAGTGATAATGACCCCAGCCCGGGAAGGGCGGCGCATACCGCCCGCCGGCATCCGGCAATAAGTGGGTCAGGGATGCAGGAGCGCAACCGATGACCGCGTCTCTCCGCACATCAGGCTGAGAAGCCGTACGCCGCATCCCTAAACCGGGGGACAGGAAAAGCAGCAGGAATAGCAGTCGCCACATATACGGTTAGATAGGTTTTTTGCGCTAATGTTTGCGACCTAATCGGTCGCGACGGGCCCCGGCGCCGTCCGCCAATGGTGCGCCCCCTTCATCATATACTTCTTGCTCTGTTCGATGGCGTCCATCACTTGCTCCAGGATCTTCTCGGCCGGAGCGTCATAGTCGATGTCCAGCGGTTCCTTGAAAGTGACGGAAAGCGGGGTGCCCTTCTTCTTGAATTGAAGTCCTTTCTTATCAAAAGCCCGCCAGAAACCGCCGATCACCACCGGCACTACGATCGGCCTGGCCTGTTTGATGATAAGCGCTGTTCCCTTCCGGCCAGGCGCAAAGGCCTTGGTGGTGCCCTGCGGGAAAGTGATCACCCAGCTGCTTTCCAGCGCGCGGAATATCTTCCGCGTATCGGACGGATCGAGCCCCCTGCGCACATCCTTGCTTCCATTATTCCAGGTCCGTTTCACCGTCAACGCACCGGCCATCGTAAAAAGCCGGCTCACCCAGGTGGCCCGCATCGTTTCCTCCGCGGCTACATAATAGACATTGGTAAAGGGATTCAACAAATAATAGGGGAGGCCAAGCCGGTCCCTCTTTCCCCATTTGACGGCGCAGAAAATATGGAGGAAGGTGATCACGTCGGCAAAATAGGTCTGGTGGTTACTGACGAAAAGTACATTTCCCTTCGGGAGCTTACGCAGATGTTCCGTACCGCTGATCTTTAAGCGGTTCACAATCGTCAGGCCTGGATAGGAGACTATTCCTACGATAGCATATACCAGTTTCCGCACCAGCCGGAAATTCTTCAATCGTTCTCTCAGTTGCATTGTCGCAGAATGGCTCATCGCCGGTTCGAATGTACGAAGAATCAGCACATCTTCATTAACTTTGCGCCCTATGGCAATCAACACGGTTATCTTCGATATGGATGGTCTGCTCATCGATTCCGAACCCTGCTGGCAGGAAGCCGGAATGGAGACCCTGCTCGAATTCAAGGTCACCCTTACACCGGTGCAATACCACCATACCACCGGCCTCCGCACCCGCGAATGGCTGGATTACTGGTTCTCGCAATTTGGCATCGGCAAGGAAAGGATCCCCGCCGCCGAAGCCGCGCTCCATCGTAATGTTATCGAAAAGATAAAAAACAACGCCGCCCCCTTGCCCGGCGTAAAACCGATCATCCATTTCTTTCAAACCCGCGGCTTCCACATCGGCCTGGCCACCTCCTCCCCCCTCTCCCTCGTGGAAACCGTCGTGGAGAAACTCGATATCGGCCACTGCTTTGAAGCCGTAGCCTCCGCCGAGCACCTCCCCTACGGCAAACCCCACCCACAGGTGTATATGGACTGCGCCGATTCGCTCTCCGCCAACCCCCTGGAATGCCTCGCCTTCGAAGACTCCTTCAATGGCCTCATCGCCGCCAAGGCCGCCCGCATGAAATGCGTAGTCATACCGGTCCAGGACCAGGCCCACCTCCCAAAATGGGCCGCCGCCGATCTCAAGCTCCACAGCCTTCTCGAGTTCGGCGATCAACAGCTCATTTCCCTGCTTTAACTAAAGACTATCTGATCTTTAGCCGCCCGCTTCTATTCCGGGTAGTTTGATCGAATGTTTCCACTTTTTCCGGCGCATACTCATTAGCCCATGTCTCCAGCACCACAAAAGCAGGCCCCAGCGCCCTGCCTTTTTCTGAGACCCTGTAGGATACTTCCGGCGGAAAGCCCGACTTCTCTTCCCGTATGATCAATTCGTCGTTCTCCAGTTGTTTCAGCTGATCGAGTAAAACCTTCTTAGCCACTTTGGGAATAATGCGCCATAACTCCGTAAAGCGCATTTCCGGCCGATGAAAAAGATGATACAGGATAATGGGCTTCCACTTTCCTGAAAGTATTGTCAGTGCCACATTCAGGCCGCAATGCGTGTATTCTTTGTTGTCCATGGTTACCAAATGGTGAACAGGTTACTTACGAGTGAACTTCTTGGGCCTAACGATGAAACGCTTCATCTTTGCCCTCATCAAATTTAGCTTTTTTATGAACATACAATTATCGGCAAAATCATGAAAACCCATTATCAGATATTGATCGTTGGCGGCGGAAATGCAGGCATTTCTGTTGCAGCGCAATTACTGCGCAAAAAAAGCGACTTGGACATCGGTATTGTCGACCCTTCTGAAAAACACTATTACCAGCCGGGCTGGACATTAGTAGGCGGCGGCGTGTCCGACATTAATAAAACGGTCAGAAAAGAAAAAGACGTGATCCCGGAAAAAGCTGCCTGGATCAAAGACGCAGTGGATGAATTTCAACCCGAAAACAATTCGCTCACCTGCAAAAGCGGTACAAAGTTAACGTATGACTACCTTATAGTCGCTCCCGGTATTCAGCTGGACTGGCATAAGATCAAGGGATTAAAAGAGAACCTCGGCAAAAATGGCGTTTGCAGTAACTATACATTCGAGACGGCCCCTTATACTTTTAGATCATTGCAGAAGATGGGTGCTGGTAAGGCCATCTTTACAGCTCCCGGTACGCCTGTCAAATGCGGCGCAGCGCCCCAGATGATAATGTACCTTGCCGCCGATTTTCTTCGCAAACATGGCTTCCTGAAACGATCAAAGGTGCATTTTTACACCGGCGGCAGCATTATCTTAGGCGTAAAGAAATATGCGGCAGCGCTGAATAAAGTGGTTGCCCGTTATGGCATTGAGACGCATTTTGTGCATAATCTGGTGGAGATTGACGGAGAAAGAAGGATAGCCTATTTTGAGACAAAGAATGGTAATGATGAAGTGGTGCGCGTCGCCCAGGACTTTGATATGATCCATGTCACCCCGCCGCAATCCGCGCCGGACTTCATTAAAAAAAGTCCATTAGCGGTTAAGGATAACCCATTGGGCTGGGTTGACCTCAATAAGGATACCATGCAGCACAACCACTTTGCCAATATCTTTGGCTGCGGTGATGCAGGGAGCACACCTAACTCAAAAACCGGGTCGGCTATCCGCAAACAGGTGCCTGTGCTGGTCAAAAACTTACTCTCACTGATGAGCGGAAAGTCGTTGGATGAAAAATATAATGGCTACGCTTCCTGCCCGCTCGTGACTGGTTATGGTAAGGTCATACTGTCTGAATTTGATTACCGGAATGAACCATTGGAAACATTCCCATTCGACCAGGGCAAGGAGCGTTACAGCATGTGGCTGCTCAAAACAAAAGTATTGCCGTGGCTGTACTGGAACAAGATATTAAAAGGAACCATCTAAAAAAAAATTATGAATATACAATTATTGCGTAATGCAACACTCGTGTTAAAAATCAATGGTAAAACCATGTTGGTGGACCCTATGCTGGCGCCCAAAAACAGTTATGACGAGTTTCCTTTTAGCCACACTCAATTGCGTAACCCGTTGGTTGATCTGCCGATAAATGAAGCAGAGCTACAGTCGCTCATAGCGACGGTCGACGCTGTTTTGCTCACCCATTTACATCTTGACCATTGGGACCTTGTTGCACAACAGTTATTATCTAAAGATATCCCTTTGTTTTGTCAGCCGGCAGATACGGAAACCATTCGTGCATCAGGCTTTACCAATGTGACACCTGTAGCGGATGAACTTATCTGGAATGACGCGCTGATCAGCCGTGTCGATGGTCAACATGGCCTTGGCGCAATTACTGAACTTACGGGTATTGTTTCTGGGTATGTGATCACACAAAAAGAGGAGCGGTTGTATATAACAGGAGATACCGTATGGTGTAAGGATGTTGAGCAAACGCTCGGGAGATTCAGGCCTACGCGGATCATTTTAAACGGTAGCGCCGCCAGGTTTGTGATAGGAGGTCCGATTGTCATGACTATCAAAGATATTATTACCGTATGCAAGCATGCGCCTTGGGCCAATATTTATGTGGTGCATCTTGAATCGACGAATTCGGGTACAGAAAGCCGTATGGATATCCGCACTGCTGTGTCGGCACACCATTTTGCACATCGTTGCCATGTGCCTGCCGATGGAGATATACTGTTTTAAATATTTGCTCTATGTAAAAAAAGGCCCCGGATAACCGGGGCCTTGCATGTTCTTATACTATTCCATTACGTGGAAACTTAGTGTGCAGCTTCGCCGCCACCAGTGGCATTTTGATCCTTCTCTTCCTGCTTCAGCTTCTCCTTGATCGAAGCTAAAGCGCCCAGATCACCAAGCGTCGGCTTCTCAACCTTCTGCTGGATATTCTTGACGGCCTTGCGCGTCTTGTCTGCATCAGCCCTTGCTTCCTTCTTGATCGCTTCCTTCTCCTCATGCTTCGACTGCTCCCAGATGCGGGTATGCGACAACACGATCCGCTTCTCATTGCGATCGAACTCTATCACCATGAAGGGAGCCGTTTCGTCAGCCTGTACCTGCTTGCCGTCTTCCTTGTTGAGATGACGGTTGGGCGCAAAACCTTCGAGCCCGTAAGGCAGTTGCACGATGGCGCCCTTCTCATCCTTGCGGATAACGAGGCCCTCATGCACGGAACCGACGGCAAAGGTTTCTTCCAGCGCATTCCAGGGATCTTCTTCCAGCTGTTTGTGACCCAGCTGCAGCTTGCGGTTGTCCTTGTCGATACCCAGGATCATGACATCGATATGCTGTCCGACCTTGGTATATTCAGACGGGTGATTAAACCGCTTCAGCCAGCTCAGATCGCTGATATGGATCATCCCGCCAATGCCGGGAGCCAGCTCGACGAACACGCCATAAGGCGTGATATTCTTCACGAGACCGTTGTGACGGCTGCCCTGCGGGAATTTCTGCTCGATCGTATTCCAGGGATCCTCGCTCAGCTGCTTGATGGACAAGCTCATCTTGCGGGCATCCTTGTCAAGGGTAACAACCTTCGCCTGGTGCTCATCGCCCAGCTTGAAGAATTCCTTCGCATTGATCGGCGTATTGGCCCAGGTGATCTCGCTCACGTGTACAAGACCTTCTACGCCCGGCATGATCTCCAGGAATGCACCATAGTCTTCGATATTGACCACCTTACCCTTAACGATCTCGCCTTCCTTGATCGTCTCAGGCAGCACATCCCAGGGATGCGGCGTCAGCTGTTTCAGACCAAGGCTGATACGCTTCTTGCCGTCGTCGAAATCCAGGACCACCACCTGCAGTTTCTGGTCCAGCTTCAGCACCTCGCTCGGATGACTGATACGGCCCCAGCTGATATCGGTGATGTACAGCAGACCGTCCAGACCGCCAAGGTCCATAAAGGCGCCAAAATCGGTGATATTCTTGATCGTACCTTCCAACACCTGACCCTTCTCCAGCTTGCTGATGATCTCGGCGCGTTGTGCCTCGATATCGCTTTCGATAAGCGCCTTGTGGGATACCACGGCGTTCTTGATGGCTTCGTTGATCTTCACCACCTTGAACTCCATCGTCTTACCTACAAATTGATCGTAGTCGGTAACCGGCTTCACGTCGATCTGGCTGCCGGGTAAGAACGTCTCCATGCCAAAGACATCGACGATCAGACCACCCTTGGTCTTGCTGGTAACGGTACCCGTAACCACTTCGCCGGTCTTGTGCACTTCCACGATCTTCTCCCACGCACGCGTGATCCGCGCTTGCTTCCGGCTGAGATGCAGATGACCTTCCCGGTCTTCCTTCTCCACAACCATCACTTCCACCTCGTCACCCGTCCGCAGATTGGCCAGGTCACGGAATTCATTCAGGGATACGAGCCCATCGCTCTTGAATCCGATGTTCACTACCACGTCGGTCTTGGTCAGGCCCACAACCAGGCCCTTCACCAGCTCACCATCGGTGATAGCCACAAACGTACCTTCATACACCTTGTCATACTTATCCTTTTCGTCCCTGGTGTAAACGGCCACATTCCGTTTGTCAATGCTCCAGTCAAAATCATCATGTGCGGTTTGCACAGGCACAGGTGCTTTTGTTGTCGCTGTAGCCTCGGCAGCAGCAGTTGCCACTTCCGCAGTCTCCTGTGATTCAGCGTTTGAGTTAACAATATTGTTTTCAGACATAATAAAACCCCGGGTTTTTGATCGGGGCTGCAAAAATACGAAAAAAATGGGAATTTTTACCCTCCTGCCACACTTGATGCAACCACATATCCACTCGTCCAGGCATGCTGAAAATTGAACCCTCCGGTCACTCCATCCACGTCCAGGATCTCCCCCGCGAAATAAAGCCCCGGCACCTTCCGGCTCTGAAAACTCCCCGCATCCACCTCCGCCAGCCGCACCCCGCCCGCCGTCACAAACTCCTCCTTATAGGTCGTTTTCCCCTTCACGGCAAAGCCACCCGCACAAAGCAGGACGACCAGCTTATTCAGCTCCCGGGCCGGCAGCGCAGCCCAGCGAACCGCCGCCTCGATCCCGGCGACTGCCAGCCAATGCTCCCAAAGCCGCTGCGGCGCCCCAAAGGGGTTCCGGCTCAGCACCATCTGTCCCGCTCGCTCCTGCCGCATGTCCTGCAGCCGCTCCCGCGCGGCAACCTCGGTCATATCGATCCAATTCACTTGAATATCAAAGGAATACCGGCGGTCTGCAAGCTCCCTTGCGCCCCACGCCGATAGCCGCAGCACCGCCGGGCCGCTAAGCCCCCAGTGTGTGATCAGCACCGGCCCCTTCTCCACGAGTTTCGACCCTGTCACCTTGACCTGGACGGCCGGCATCGACACGCCCATCAACCCCACGATCGGATCTCCCGGTATATTAAAGGTAAAAAGCGAGGGCACCGGCTCCTCGATCCCATGCCCCAATTCCATGATCCAGTCAAACATCCCGGATTTCGGATAGCCCCCACATGCAATACACAGATAATCAGCGGTCAACACCCGCTCATCCGCCAGCCGCACCCTGAACCGCGCAGCCTCCACCAGGCCCTTCCCGGCCTCCACCCCCTTCACCTCGGCATGCATCCGCACCTCCACCCCATAGGAATTCACCTCCCGCATCAAACAGTCGATTATCGTCTGGGATGAATCCGTCACCGGGAACATCCGCCCATCCTCCTCCGTCTTCAACTCAACTCCACGCTCCCGAAACCAGGCAATCGTGTCCGTCGTAAACCATCGATGAAACGCCTTTCGGACGAAGTGCTGCCCCCGCGGATACCGCTTCGCCATCTCGCCGATGTCAAAGCACGCATGCGTCACATTGCAGCGACCGCCACCGCTCACCCGCACCTTGCTCAGCAGCTTGCCTGTCTTCTCCAACACCGTCACATGCAAAGCAGGATTCATCCGCGCCGCATTCACGGCACAAAAGATACCCGCGGCCCCGCCGCCAATAACAATCAGCTGTTTCATGATTTAGGACGGCAGCGCAGCTGCCTGTCCGGTAAAAAGATAAGAATTTGCTTTCTCCGCAGCCTCTATAATACTATAATCCGAAAGGATATCCGCCTTCCCCTTCTTCACGGCCACATCATGCTCGAAATGCACCGAGGGCTGATGATCCACCGTCCGCACCGTCCAGCCATCACTTTCCGTATACACCTGGCGCTTCCCCAGATTGATCATCGGCTCGATGGCCAGCACCATCCCCTCCTTCAACTTGGAACCGTCCCCGCGCCGTCCATAGTTCGGGATCTGGGGATCCTCATGAAGACTCTTGCCCAACCCATGCCCCACAAGCTCCCGGACCACCCCATAACCATATCTTTTTGCCGTATGTTCCTCTATCGCATAAGAGATATCTCCCACCCGGCCACCGGCCACCGCCTTCTCGATCCCCTTGTACAACGACTCCTTCGTCACCCGGATAAGCTGCGTCACCTCCGGCCCGGGATCGCCAATCGCAAAAGTATACGCATGATCCCCATGCCACCCCTTCCGGATCACCCCGATATCGACCGAAATGATATCCCCCTCCTTCAACGGCGCCCCATTCGGAAAGCCATGCACAACGACATCGTTCACCGAGATACAGGAAGCGAACGGATACCCACGGTAGTTCAGGAAGGAAGGAATGGCGCCATGATCGCGGATAAAATCCCCGACCAGTTTGTCCAGCTCCAGCGTCGTAATACCCGGCCGCAGGACCTTGGCGACTTCCGTAAGCGTCTTGCTGACCAGCTGCGCACTCTCGCGCATTAATTCTATCTCAGCAGGTGTCTTATAAAAAATCATATTCATTAAAAGACCTGTCAGGAGGTCTAATTCCTAACAGGTCACTATAGCAAAAAGTTTATTACGCTCGTCAGATCACGGCGTTCGAAACAGAGCTCTGGCGTCCCTGTATCCGGCCGCTCTTCATCAACCCATCATACTGACGCATCAGCAGTTGGGTCTCTATCTGCTGGAGACTATCCAGAATAACCCCCACCATGATCAGCAAAGAAGTACCGCCAAAGAAAGAGGCAAACCCCTGCGTGATCCCCAGTCGCTGCGCAAACCCGGGCAGGATGCCCACAATGGCCAGCAAAAAGGCGCCGGGCAACGTGATCTTATCCATCACCGAACCGATATAATCGGCCGTAGGCTGTCCGGGCTTCACACCGGGGATAAACCCGTTGTTGCGCTTCAGGTCGTCGGCAATCTGCTTCGGATTAAAGATCAAAGCCGTATAAAGGAAGGTAAACCCGACCACGATCACGCCGTAGATGACCATATGCATATAGTCACGCGGATCGGAGAATAGCCGGGCAATACCCTTCGTAGGTTCAAAACTCGCAAAAATGGTCGGCAGGAACATGATCGCCTGCGCAAAGATGATCGGCATAACCCCGGCGCTGTTCACCTTCAACGGCAGGAACTGACGGGCGCCGCCAAACTGACGATTCCCGACGATCTGCTTGGCATAGTTCACCGGCACTTTCCGCACCCCCTGGATCAGCACGATCAATCCCATGATGATGGCAACCAGGACCGCAACCTCGATGACAAAAACAAGGATGCCGCCGCTGCCGGTCGCTACCTTCGCATTCCACTCCTGTACAAAACTGCGGGGAAGACGGGCAAGGATCCCGATCATGATGATCAGCGAAGTACCATTGCCAAGCCCCTTATCCGTGATCTTCTCGCCCAGCCACATGACGAACAGAGTGCCGGCCGTAAGGACGATCGGCGTGGTCAGCCAGAAATAGGCGCTGAATGAATCCAGTATCGCATCCTTCCCGAGACTCCGCAGGTAGGTGACATACGCATAAGCCTGAACGAACGTAACCACTACCGTCAGATAACGCGTCCATTGGTTGATCTTCTTCTGCCCGCTTGCGCCCTCCTTCTGAACCTTCTGCATCTGCGGGATAAGAATCGTCATCAGTTGCATAAAGATGGAAGCCGAGATATACGGCATGATCCCCAACGCGAGGATCGACGCCTGTGAGAACGCCCCGCCGGAGAAAGCATCGATAAGCCCCAGCGCCCCGCTCTTCGCACCGCTAAGCGCACTCAGCTTATTCGGATCGATCCCAGGCAACACGACATACGTTCCAAGCCGGTAAACGAACATCAGGGATAGGGTCACGACGATCTTGCTCTTGAGATCATCGATACTCCATATATTTCTAAGTGTCTGGATGAATTTTTTCACAGATCAAATTTACACAAAATTTATTTCAAAATTTCTATTGTCCCGCCGGCGCCCTCGATGGCAGTTTTTGCCTTGCCGCTGACAGCGTGCACCCGGAAACTGAACTTACCCTTCAGTTCCCCATTTCCAAGCACCTTAACAAGATCCGTCTGGCTGATCAACCCATTGATATACAGATTCTCAGGCGTAAATTCGGTAATCGCGTACTTTTCAGCCAGCTGATCCAGCTGACCCAGGTTGAATACCTTGTACTCTACCCGGTGTACATTGTTAAACCCACGCTTCGGGATCCTTCTCTGAATGGGCATCTGGCCACCCTCATGGGCCATCTTCCGCTGATAACCCGCACGGCTCTGACCACCCTTGTTACCCTTGGTCGAAGTACCACCCTTACCGGATGCTTCCCCACGGCCTAAACGTTTTTGTTTATGTGTTGCGCCTTCTGCAGGCTTGATCGTGTGTAAGTTCATTGTGTATGATTTTGGCCGCACATCCGTGCAGAAAAAATTATTTGATTTCCTCCACCTTCACCAGGTGCTCCACCTTCCGGACCATGCCCAGGATCTGCGGAGTAGCCTCCACTTCCTTAGTGGAATGCATCTTGTTCAGCCCGAGAGCCTTCAATGTCTGTTTCTGACGTTCAGGCCGGTCGATGCCGCTTTTTACTTGCGTGATCTTGATCTTTGCCATATACTAACCGTTAAAAACTTTCTTTAATGAGAGATGACGAGTACGGGAAACCTGGATCGGCTCACGCAACATGGCCAGAGCCTTGAACGTAGCCTTCACCACGTTATGGGGATTGGCGGAACCCAGCGACTTTGCCAGAACGTCCGTTACCCCGGCGCTTTCCAGCACGGCGCGCATGGAACCCCCGGCGATCACCCCGGTACCATGAGCAGCGGGCTTGATCAACACCTTCGCAGCGCCTTCCTTGGCTAATTGATCGTGCGGTATCGTACCATGCATCACCGGAACCTTGATCAGATTCTTCTTGGCATCCTCGATCCCCTTCGTGATCGCTTCCTGCACTTCCTTTGCCTTGCCAAGACCATGACCGACAACGCCGTTCTCGTTACCAACAACAACCAACGCAGAGAAGCTGAATGCCCGGCCACCTTTGGTCGTTTTAACCACACGATTGATCGCAACCACTTTCTCCTTCAGTTCCAGATCACCGGCTTTAACTCTGTTTAAGATTACTTTTGACATTGTAATTATTTACGAAGCTTAATTATTAGAATTTCAATCCGCCTTCGCGGGCGCCGTCCGCAACAGCCTTCACCCGGCCGTGATAGAGATAACCACCGCGATCGAAAACGACATCCAGCAGACCCAGTTCGCTGGCCTTCCGCGCGATGGCGCTGCCAACCAGCTTGCCCTGCTCGGTCTTAGTCGCCTTCTGAGCCGCGATATCCTTGTCACGCGAAGATGCGGACGCCAGCGTCTTGGCATTGTCATCGTCGATCAGCTGCACATAGATATCGTTATTGCTCCTGAACACGGACAGCCTCGGGCGCTGAGCGGTCCCGGAAATTTTCTTCCGGACGCGGAATTTGATTTTCTCCCTTCTGAGTGATTTCGTAACCATGATGTTTTATTTAGACCACCTGATACCAGCCAGGCGGCAACGTTTACAATTATTTACCAGCAGCCTTACCAGCCTTCTTCCGTACCACTTCACCAACATAACGCACGCCCTTGCCCTTGTACGGCTCGGGTTTACGCAGGCTGCGGATCTTCGCGGCAACGGCGCCGATCAGCTGCTTGTCCGTCCCTTCCAGCGTGATCTTGGGATTCTCCCCTTTATTCTGTTCCGTCGCAAGCTTCAGCTCCTTGGGGATCTCGAAAATGATATTGTGCGAATAGCCCAGCGCCAGGTCCAGGATATTGCCCTGGTTGGAAGCCTTGAAACCTACCCCGATCAACTCAAGCTGCCTTTTGTACCCTTCCGTTACACCCTTTACCATGTTGGAAGCAAGGCTGCGATACAGACCATGCAGCGCACGGTGACGGATCTGATCGGTAGGCCGGGTGATCTCCAGGCGCCCCTCCTTCACTTCAACGGTGATATCGCGGTCGATGTTCTGCTTCAGTTCACCCTTGGGGCCCTTTACAGTCATCACGTTCTCACCGCTCACGGTCACTGTCACACCCTTGGGAAGAACGACCGGCTGTTTACCTATACGAGACATAATGCAATATTTAGATGTTAAGTGATCATTGCCGGCCGGTCAGCCTGTATAGGACGGGCTTAATATACCGGCAATTTTTGAAATTTAATATATATAGCACAGCACTTCGCCGCCGACATTCTGCGCCTTGGCTTCCTTGTCGGTCATCACTCCCTTGGAAGTAGAGATGATCGCTACCCCAAGACCATTCTTCACCCGGACAAACTCGGCAGGGCTCGAATACTGGCGAAGCCCCGGACGGCTTACCCTCTCGAGGGATTTGATGGCCGGTTCCTTGGTGGCCGGATCGTACTTCAACGCGATCTTGATCACGCCTTGTTTGTTGTCATCCTCGAACTTGTATTTCAGGATATACCCCTTGTCATACAGGATCTCGGTCATGCGCTTCTTGAGGTTGGAAGCCGGGATCTCGACGATCCGGTGATTCGCCATCTGCGCATTACGGACTCTCGTCAAAAAGTCTGCTATTGGATCAGTAACCATTGTTTGTGCTCAGTTTTCGCGGACCGCAGGTCCGCAGTGTTATAATTTTTTTTACAATGCGATATCCAACATCCTACCAGGATGCCTTCTTGACACCGGGGATCTTTCCCTGCAGAGCCATGTCACGGAAGATCACCCTGGAGATCCCGAAATACCGGATATACCCCCTGGGACGTCCCGTCAACTGGCAGCGGTTATGCAACCTCACCGGAGATGCATTCCGGGGCAGCAGATCCAATGCCTTGTAATCGCCGGCGGCTTTTAAAGCGGCGCGTTTCTCGGCATACTTGGCCGATAACGCTTCTCTTTTTCTTTGCCTTGCCTTTACGGACTCTTTAGCCATGTTATATTACTTTTTACTTTTAAAAGTTTAGTCTTTTTTACGGAAAGGCATGCCCAGCTCCTTCAGCAGCTCATACGCCTCTTCGTTGGTTCCGGCGGTGGTCACGAACGTGATGTCCATCCCGGTGATCTTGTTCACCTTGTCTATATCTATCTCCGGAAAAATTATCTGCTCGGTGATGCCCAGTGTATAGTTGCCGCGACCGTCAAAAGATTTCTCGTTGATACCCTTGAAGTCACGAACCCGGGGCAGCGCCGTGGAAACCAGGCGGTCCAGGAATTCGAACATCTTCGCCCCACGCAACGTAACCCGGGCGCCGATCGGCATGTTCTTACGCAGCTTGAAGTTGGAGATATCCTTCTTCGACTGAGTGGTCACGGCCCGCTGACCGGTGATCGTCGTCAGCTCTTCCACCGCCACCTCGACAAGCTTCTTGTCGGTAACGGCGCCGTTGACGCCACGGTTGATGCAGATCTTCTCCAGCTTCGGCGCCTGCATGATCGTGCTGTAGCCGAACTTCTTCATAAGGGCAGGTACAACTTCCTTCTTGTACTTATCTGCCAGACGCGGAGTGTATTTTACAGTACTCATTTGATTACCTCCCCAGATTTTTTAGCGATTCGAACTAATTTCCCGTTCTCCCGGCTGCGCTTCACCTTGGTGGCGCCGCCCGTCTTCGCATCAAACAACTGAATGTTGGAGATGTGGATGGGAGCTTCCTTCTTCAAGATGCCACCCTTGGTGTTCTGTGCCGAAGGCTTGGTGTGCTTGGTCACGATATTCACCCCCTCGACCAGGACCTTGGCCTCGTCGGGATAAACTTCCAGGACCTTCCGGGCCTTCTTCGGGTCCTTGTCGTCTCCGGTGATGATAACCACGCTATCACCTTTTTTAATATTGAACTTGGGTTTGAATCTGTTGCTCATTGTATTATATTTTAGGTCCTTACAGCACTTCAGGCGCAAGGGAGATGATCTTCATATATCCTTTGTCACGCAGCTCCCTGGCAACAGGCCCGAAGATGCGGGTACCACGGGGTTCGTCGGATGCATTCAGCAATACCACCGCATTGTCGTCAAAGCTGATATAGCTGCCATCCTTACGGCGTAACTTATTCTTGGTGCGAACGATCACCGCCTTGGCGACGGTGCCCTTCTTGATACCGCCGGAAGGCAACGCATCCTTCACGGTAACTACGATCTTGTCGCCGATACCCGCGTAATCCTGCCCGCTGTTGCCCAAAACACGGATGCACAATACTTCCTTGGCGCCGCTGTTATCAGCCACATTTAATCTGCTTTCTTGCTGAATCATATTATTAGCTTTAAAATACTATATAATTATTTAGCCTTCTCCACCACCTCGACAAGGCGCCAACGCTTCGTCTTGCTCAACGGGCGGCTCTCCATGATCCGAACGACGTCACCAACGGTGCACTCGTTCTTCTCGTCATGGGCGTGGAAGCTGGTAGTCTTCTTTACGAACTTACCATAGATCGGGTGCTTCACTTTCCGTTCGACGGACACCGTGATGGACTTATCCATCTTATTGCTCTTCACAACCCCGATCCTCGTTTTGCGCAAATTTCTTTCAACCATTGTATTAGCTTTTTGCATTATTGACTACGCTTTGACAGCGACTTTTTGACCCAGCGCCGTCTTCAGACGGGCAATATCTTTTCTCAAAGAACGGATGCTCATCGGATTCTCCAGCGGAGAAATGGCATGCGCGAATTCCAGCTTCTTCAGGCGCTGCTCGTCTTCCTGAATGCGGGCCTGCAGATCATTCTCGTTGAGATCCTTCAGGCTGTTTACAAAATCGATTCTCTTTGACATCGTATATCTTATTTCGAATTATTAGATACCTGTTTTGCAATTATTACTTTGCGACTACCTCGGCCACCACATCCCGGCGAATGATGAATTTCGTCTTGATCGGCAACTTCTGAGCGGCTAACTCAAGCGCTTCCTTGGCCACAGCCATCGATACGCCATCCGCTTCGAACAGGATACGACCCGGCTCTACGACGGCAGCCCAATACTCGGGGTTACCCTTACCTTTACCCATACGCACTTCCAACGGCTTCTTGGTGATCGGCTTGTCCGGAAAGACCCGGATCCAAACATTCCCTTCACGTTTCATGGCACGGGTGAGAGCCTGGCGGGCAGCCTCCAACTGACGGTTGGTCAGCCAGATCGCTTCCATAGCCTTCAAAGCATACGAACCGAAAGCGATGGTATCTCCTCTCTTTGCCGTCTCACGGATGCGACCTTTCTGTGCTTTCCTATGCTTGGTTCTTTTAGGTTGTAACATCTTGAAATTATTTTCTAATTACTTATTATTTAATTAAAACTCGCTACCGCCTATCTGCGGCCACCACCTCCAAAAAAATTATCGGCGCCCACTTGGCCTGCGATCACCTCCACCACCTCCCGGTCTGCGATCACCACCTCCGCCGCCAGGCCTGCGATCACCACCACCACCGCCGCCATGACCACCACGACGATCTCCTCCCCTGTCACCACCGCCCCGACGATCTCCGCCGCCACGATGACCATGATCATGATCACCATCCCTTCTGTCCCGGCGATCACTCAGCCCGCCTTCCTTGCCACCGACAAAATTGGGGTTCAGGTCTCTCTTCGCAAGCACCTCGCCCTTACATATCCATACCTTGATACCGATCTTCCCGTAAACCGTCAGCGCAAATACATTCGCATAATCGATATCCATCCGCAGCGTATGCAGCGGCGTACGACCCTGCTTGATCTCCTCCGTACGGGCGATCTCGGCGCCGCCCAGCCGGCCGGCAACCTTGATCTTGATCCCTTCGGCGCCCATCCGCAGCGCGGAAGCGATCGCCATCTTGATGGCGCGTTTATAGTTGATACGATTCTCTATCTGGCGGGCAATGGTATCCCCAACGATGTTGGCATCCAGCTCGGGCCGGCGGATCTCCAGGATATTGATCTGGACATCATCCTTACCCGTCAGCTTCTTCAGCTCTTCCTTGATGCGATCAACCTCACCACCGCCTTTACCGATGATGATACCGGGCTTGGAAGTGTGGATCGTCACGATCAGCTTGTTCAGCGTACGCTCGATCACGATCTTCGCAATCCCCCCCTTATTGATACGGGCATTCAGGTAGGTTCTGATCTTGTTATCCTCGATCAACTTGGTAGCATAGTCTTTCTTGCTGCCATACCAGTTGGATTCCCAACCGCGGATGATCCCTAACCTGGCCCCAATAGGATTCGTTTTCTGACCCATATTATAGCTTAAATAAGTTTTATCTAATTAGTTTTCCGAAACGACTTTCTGATCTACGATGATGGTTACGTGATTGCTCCTCTTGCGAACCCGGTAACCTCTCCCCTGAGGAGCCGGACGCATCCGCTTCAAAGTCCTTCCGCCATCCACGAAGACCGTTTTAACCACCAGGGCGGCATCGGCCGCACTCTGACCTTCATTCTTCTGCTCCCAGTTCTTTACGGCAGACCACAACAGCTTATGCAGCGGAGTGGAAGAATGTTGCGGATGATGCTCCAGCAACGCCAGGGCTTTCTCAACATGCATACCACGAATCTCATCAGCCAGCAACCGCATTTTACGGGGCGATGTCGGGTAATTTCTCAATTTAGCTACTGCTTCCATGTATATAAATTTAAGCGATCTTCTTGCTCGAATGTCCTTTAAAGTTCCGCGTGGGCGCAAACTCACCCAGCTTATGGCCTACCATGAACTCCGTCACATACACCGGGATGAACTTGTTACCATTGTGTACCGCCAGCGTATGACCCACGAAATCGGGAGTTATGGTGGAACGGCGGCTCCAGGTTTTGATCACCCCTTTCTTGGCTGTCCCTTCGTTGATAGACAGGATCTTCTCTTCCAGGTTGAAGTCTACGTAAGGACCTTTTTTAATTGAACGACCCATAATAGATAATTAAATTATTTCGACAATTTTTTACCGTTCTTCCGTTGGATGATCTGCTTATCGCTGCCCTTACCCTTCTGACGGGTCTTCAGACCACGGCTGTACTGACCATTCCTGCTGCGAGGCTGCCCACCGGATGCCTTACCTTCACCACCACCCATCGGGTGATCCACAGGGTTCATCGCAACACCACGGTTGCGGGGACGGATACCCCTCCAACGATTCCGGCCGGCCTTACCCATACTCTGCAACGAGTGATCACTGTTGGATACTACCCCGACGGTAGCATAGCAGTTGATCAACACCTTGCGCAGTTCGCCGGAAGGCATCTTCAACACGGCATATCTCTCTTCCTTGTTAGTCAACTGAGCGGAAGTACCGGCGCTGCGCACCAATTTCCCACCCTGACCAGGCTGCATCTCGATATTGTGTACATTGGTACCCAGCGGCATGTTCTTCATCTGCAAGGCATTCCCCACTTCGGGCGCCACCGCGTCGCCGGCCAGTACCGTAGCACCAACCTGAAGACCCTGCGGAGCCAGGATATATCGCTTCTCACCATCGGTGTAATGAAGCAGCGCAATAAACGCAGTACGGTTCGGATCATACTCGATCGACGCAACCGTCGCGGAGATATTCTTCTTGTTACGCTTGAAATCAATGACCCGGTACATCTTCTTGTGACCGCCGCCAATATAGCGCATCGCTCTCCTGCCTTGGGCATTCCGGCCACCGGTGGATTTCACTTTCTCCAGCAACGTCTTCTCCGGGGTATCCGTAGTAATTTCGGCAAAAGCATTCCCAATCCTCCAACGAGTACCTGCGGTGATCGGTTTGTATTTCTTCAGTGCCATGTCTGTTGTCGTTTAAATATTTTAAATACTAGCGTAAAGATCGATCGTCTCGCCCTCTGCCACGGTAACCAACGCCTTTTTGTAGGCCGGCTTCCGCCCCTGTACATACCCGGCCTTCGTAAAACGGGTCTTGTTCTTGCCCGGCACTACAACCGTATTCACATCCACCACCTTGACGCCATAGAAATCTTCTACGGCCTTCTTGATCTCTAATTTGTTGGCCTTACGGCTGACACGGAAAGCATAACGGCGTAGCTTGTCCTGCTGGGCATTTGCCTTTTCCGTCAGTATCGGTTTTACTAAAACTTCAGAGAGCTTCATCTCTTATAAATTTTTCTAATTTGAATAAATAATTATGCTTCCTCACCCTCCGCGAAGATCTTCGCAGCACCCTCACTCAACACCTATGACAT
>Ga0207003_1053_pt1 | contig 30232 bp, 32 predicted proteins | sample Alteio_BWMinCont_89_FD_153474 | JGI IMG/M metagenome (GOLD analysis project Ga0207003, IMG submission 153474) | Enriched cells from forest soil in Barre Woods Harvard Forest LTER site, Petersham, Massachusetts, United States -... | ecosystem: Environmental > Terrestrial > Soil > Temperate forest >...
TTTCCCGCAGCAATAAACCAAATCTCTCGTGAAAAACCGATTGTGATGTTTTGCACGGGCGGCATTCGTTGTGAAAAAGCGGCTTTGGTGATGCTCAAAGCGGGATATTCGAATGTGTATCAATTGAAAGGCGGCATTTTAAATTATTTTGCTGAAGTCGGCGCAGAACATTATGAAGGCGAATGTTTTGTGTTTGATGAGCGAATCACAATCAATGCGAATTCTATTAAGGAAAATGTATGAGCTTAGAACACGTAGAAGCAGGTCGATCTGTCCCAGATGATGTGAATGTTGTCATCGAAATTCCCGCAAAAAGTGATCCGGTCAAATATGAAGTTGATAAAAAAAGTGGGATGGTCATGGTCGATCGATTTGTAGGAACGAGTATGTATTATCCCTGCGATTATGGATTTATTCCGCATACACTTTCGGAAGATGGGGATCCTGTTGATGTGTTAGTCGTGGCACCTTTCCCGCTCTATCCTGGCGTTGTGATCCGATGCCGCCCGATTGGCATGTTGCGCATGACAGATGAATCTGGGCCTGATGCGAAAATTCTCGCTGTTCCTGTCGATAAACTCACCCCCAGGTATAAAAACATCCAGAAACCCGATGATTTAGGCGCTGATTTTCTCGCCACAATTGCCCATTTTTTCCAACATTACAAAGACTTGGAAACAGGCAAATGGGTGAAAATTGATGGTTGGGAAAATGTGGATGTTGCAAAGAAAGAAATTCTGGCGAGTATTGCCCGGCATCAAGATACGCTTTGAATGCGGGCCCCTGTCATTCCCGCGAAGGCGGGAATCCATTTAGATAGATTCCCGCCTTCGCGGGAATGACACGTCTAGTACGGTATCAAAGATTCTGCTCTTAATTCACATTATTGTTAATAAAACCTTAATGTGGATCCTGTAAATTAGGAGACCAGTAATCATTGGGAGTGCCCTATCGTGCCCAGCATTGTACAAACCCTCGAAGCGCTGGATATTGGTCAGCTTCATACTTTAGCTTCTGAGGCAAACAAGTTTCATAGCTCACAAATCCCGCCTGTTACATTTAATGGTCAATCAGAACAGATTGACTTAACAAAGATTTCTTGCTCGTTAAAAGATTTGCTGCCCGAAAATGTTTTCCAACATTTATCCGAGATGCAAACTCCCAATAAGGGAGAAACATTTACGGGTCAGACTCCTATGAGTCTTCTGATCTTACAAGAGAAATGTGATTATCTAATGAAAGTGTTAGGGCTTCTGTTCGATAAATTCCCTCAGTGTAACGCGGAGATAAAAAAAATAAATGATCTGCTTGTTTTTTTTCGTGGTCAGGGGGCCATTCTTGCCCCTTCTCAAAACGCAATACCTGCAAAAATTCTGAGGATTGTAACTGATTGCTCGGAGCCACTACAACAAGCGTTGAAAGCCAACTGCGGCAACTATCGACCGCTCGAGAATCCTAGCCATGCTATCTCTGTCATTGATATGCAAATAGCGCAGATCAAAAATATAAAGCCCGATGACAAAACTCGACCAAAAACACCACTGGATGAACTTGAGAGCACTCGTAAAAAACTACAAGAATTGATTGCTCCAAAAGAAGAAAAAAGACCCGCCTCATCGGAGATGCTACTACCCTTAAAAGATCTTATTGCCGTAGAGCGCCGAAAAAAAGTGATTGAGATGGCTGAAAATAAGCAGAACAACTATCTTCAAAAATTGAAGAACGCTGATCTGGATTGGACAAAAAGCTTGTGGGATGAAAAACCTTTATATTCGAAATATGACATTGTCAAAAAATTAAAAGAGACACTAACAGAAGAAAAATCGACACCTTCCCAAAAACTGAAAAAATGCGATCAGATTCTTGATGAAGAAGGATTGATGCAGAAAGATGAAAAACAAACTGAGACGTTGCGGCGTTCAAACCGAGAACTGCTGTGCGACCATCGCGATGATAGGGGTTATCAAATCCTGTTGAGATTTTTAGGTCGATTTTTTTCGGCCCGATGGTGTCAATTTTTCCCAAAAAGTGCGGATATTGCAGACGTGTTTGATTCAAAGCCTGACACTGCTCCTCAGCCTCGTCAAATGAAGTGGTTTTCATAGAGCGAACGAAAAACCCATTATCAAAACAGTCTTTTAAGATTTTCTTAAGTTTTTGCCGTTACACTAGCCCCAATGTCACGCATATTGGGAAGAAAAAACTATGAAAACTCGCTTGGTCGACTGGTTAGCTGGGCGCTCTAAAAAAGCTCATCGAGTAGGTTATTATTTTACCGCAGATCAAAGAAGGGTCTCTAAAGAATGGGTTGACCATTGGCGACCTTATCAACCAGCCACTGGGAATTATTATGCATTCCAATCAGATCACACCGCTGTAAAAGCTTGGCTTGATTCTCTCCCGCAAAATCAAAATCCAAGCACTGTAATTGCCGAAATAAATCCAAAAACAAAACAAAACGCCTTTCACCATGTCTTATCAACGAATTCATTTCGAGTAGATGACGGAGACCAAAGTGGTAATTACATAACCAGTGATTCATTTTTTATTTTGCATGGAGATATACCAAATAATAACGTTACGGAGTATCACCATTATTGGGCCGGTAATTGGAATACTGAGGGCGACGTTCCAAATGTCAAAACAAACAAATGGATAGAAATTCATAATGGTCTGTTAGGGCGGAGGAAACTGAAATCTCGCGCAGAGCAACAGAACGCTGAAACAACAAACGAAAACGAGGCACTCGTTCTTGCAGAATTGCTCAGTCGGTTTGACAATGATAATGAGTTGGAAACCGCCTTACTCCTGAGAGATGAAAACGGTAATACCCCGCTATTTTGTGCATATAAATATAAAAACAACACTGCAAGTTTTGCGCCATTATTGGATCGCATCAAAACAATGTCCGAGGACCGTAAACGCAGGCTTTTCTTCCAACACAATGAAAACGGAAAAACGGTTATACACCAATTTTTTTCAGGTTCGCAGTGGAAGAATGTAGAAATACATGACCATTCTGTATTTAAACAAGCGCTTTGCCAACAAGATCTGGAGGGTAATACGCCCTTACATGATGTTTTTTTAAATAACAACCGGCTTAGTATGATTAAATCACTTTGTGCTGAGCTAAAATCAGAACAAAAACCAGAACAAACACAAACAGCTAATGGAGAAGAACCGCCCCCGTACGAAGCAAAATCTTCAACAGAAAAAAATATAGACAAGGCATTCTGCCAAAACTTAACACGATATAATCCACTCCACCTTGCCTGTCAGCAGCCATCTAATAGGCAAAAAAACAATGTGATGATTTTTACTCTGCTATTGAGCTTGTTATCAGAAAGCGCTCGTTTCGCAAAACTGAAAGAAAAGGATGGAAACGGTTGCACGCCACTGCATCATGCGATTCGAACTGGGAATTATGATATTGTGAAAGCAGCTCTAGAAAAATTAAATCCCGAGCAGAAAAAAGAAATCGCGATGATTGGAAACAAGCAATACCAAACGCTTCTACACTATGCGTGCCGCTATGGAAATTATGACATAGTAAGGCTCATTTTCGACACACTCGGCCCACAAGAGGTGGTTAACACTCGTTGTCGTCAGCCGTCACTTGATCTCCGTGTGTTGGCCTCTAACAATAAAAATATCTCCCTGTCGAATTTTGATGACATCCTTTGTAGCTCGAACGATGTATTGTTTAATTTGTTTTATTATTTTGTGCAAACGTGTGGAGATGGAAAAAGCCAAAACTTTCTCGACCGTATCAATGATTTTGACCAATGCTTGCGAGAACGTGAACAAAAAGATCCGCCCACATTCTCAGTTGGCAACTCCAAATTTCGCGCGACAGACTATGGACTCTTTAAAGGATCAGAGCGTTATTATCAGATGAGAGTGAATTTGCAAAAGGTAACAGAACAGCATGTAGCAACCTTTAGAACTTTTCTTAAAACACAAACATCCGACAAGGCTCGGTTAGTTGCGAAACATCTTGACCCGACTAAAAACCTAGCTGAAATGATCTCTCCCCCTGGGCTCTTTGAACAAATGCGTCGAAAAGCCAGTTCGCTTTTCTTAGGGAGCAGCGCAAGATCACCCTCGCCCACAGCGACACAGACAGAGGGCAGTTCGGCTCTTTCCCAGCGGCGGAATTAAGGGGAATATGATTGTGTTTAATAAACGAACCATCACCAAACGACATACATTAAACTTCTGCGAAGCGGTTTGCTTATTTGCAGCCATGTATGTTGTTTACTCTTTGCTGAGACAACACACAGTACTTCCGATGTCGATTGATTCCGTGTGGTATCGGTTTAGTCACTGGGCCACGCATTTTCATGTAATTGCAGTTGCGTTGTTGCCGATCTATGTAGCAGTCATGGTTTTTGGAACAGCCAGTATTGGGATTTATTTAGGACGTATGCTACAGCGTTGGATTAAACGGTAAAAATTTCTTCTTCGCTTTTGAGTGTCAAATTCAAAAAATAGTAACTGCTCACCCTCACCCCATCCCCTGAGGTATCGACACGATTTTCTGACTTTAGTTATAAAACAAAAAACGCTTAGTACGCCTTCCTCCGCAGGGGAAGGTGACGCGAAGCGTCGGAAGGGGGGGGGTAATTCGTTTATTTTCTCGCGGTTTCAAAAAGCATTTTTGATTCCCCCCATCCGGCCTTCGGCCACCTTCCCCCTGCGGAGGAAGGCGTACTAAGCGTTTTTTGTTTTGTAATTTGGAACAGCCAGTATTGGGATTTATTTAGGACGTATGCTACAGCGTTGGATTAAACGGTAAAAATTTCTTCTTCGCTTTTGAGTGTCAAACTCAAAAAATAGTAACTGCTCACCCTCACCCCATCCCCTGAGGTATCGACACGATTTTCTGACTTTAGTTATAAAACAAAAAACGCTTAGTACGCCTTCCTCCGCAGGGGAAGGTGACGCGAAGCGTCGGAAGGGGGGGGGTAATTCGTTTATTTTCTCGCGGTTTCAAAAAGCATTTTTGATTCCCCCCATCCGGCCTTCGGCCACCTTCCCCCTGCGGAGGAAGGCGTACTAAGCGTTTTTTGTTTTGTAATAAAGTTAGAGAAAGCGGAGGAAGGCGTACCAAGCGTTTTTTGTTTTGTAATAAAGTTAGAGAAAATCGTGTCGATTCGTTAGCCTGATGGTCACGGCTCTGTATGAAACTCTCACTCCCGCAATGTCCCCATCGCTTCTCCCACTTTCACCGCTGAATTTTCCTGCAACGCACTTTCCCATTCCACCTTGCCTTTGGGAAATAACAAAATCACCGTCGAACCCATTTTGAATAAACCCAATTCCGCGCCTCGCTCGAGCACCACACCATTCGCGTAATGTTCCGTCGTGATTTCATTTCTCGGATGCTGCATCGGCCATACCGTTTCAATATTCCCGACTAACATTGCACCGACTAAAATCACTGCGACAGGACCAATCTCTGTTTCAAATATACAAACCAACCGCTCATTGCGTGAAAACAAATTGGGGACGGACTGTGTCGTCACTTGATCCACGGAAAATAATTTACCTGGAATATAAGTCGTCTCCAGCAACTTCCCTCGGATCGGCATATGAACGCGATGATAATCTTTAGGCGCTAAATAAAGCGTCGCAAAATTCCCATTTTCAAAGCGATGCGCAAGTGTTTCACTCCCGCCCAATAAAGAAACAGTCGTGTAATAAAATTGCTTGGCCTGGATGAGAATGTCGTCATGTATCTTACCGATTTGACTCACACATCCATCTGCAGGGCTTGAAAGAATATCAGCGCCCGGCGGGATAGGACGACATTCCGGTTTTAATTGTCGAGTAAAAAAGCTATTGAAATTCGGATAATCATCCAGATTTTCAGAGGCTGCCTCACTTAAATTCACATGGTATTTTCGAATAAGACGCTTGATAGCCCAGTTTTTAAACCATTTCCAACGACACTCGGCTAACCATCCCACGAATTGCGTTATTTTACGTTGCGGACAACAATATTGAAGCAATACATACATCGGTTTTGACATAACAGCGTTTAACCACTCCAAATTTTATTCGATACGTTGAATATTGAGAAAAAGAAAAGCCAGTAATATCGTTAACGCTAATGCGAACGATTGTTTAGCATAGGCCTTGTGCCGATCCGGTGTTGTCGCGCTCATCAACCAAACCCATTCGCGAACAAAACCATAGGGGCTACTTGGACTGAGTAATACGATATAAGGATACATTGGGCTACCCAGCACTTTGCCAATTGTTTCAATCTCAGGATTTTTAATGATCAGAGGCCACGTAATATTATTTTCATCAAACGCAGAGCTCATGCTCCCCGGATGTGGCTGAAACAAAATCCCAAAAATAGTCACTCCATCAGGGATATTACCGAAATCCGGCATTTTCCCAATCGGAAATTCAGGAATCCATCCACGATTGACTAAAATTTCCTTGGCTGCACCCATGGGCTTAAAAGGGGTAAGCACCTGAAAACCACGCTGACCTTTGAACATGCGGTCTTTGATTAAAATCGAATGCTCATCATCAAAGCTACCTTGTATTTGCACAGGATAAAAACGCAAATCCCCGCCTTTATCAAGATCATCGATGGTTAGAGGATCCAGTGCCAATCGCTCATTAATCAAATCGATCGTCGCATGCACATCCGCTGCTGCTTTCCATTGCCAGATACCCAAGCCCAACAACACAATCAGAATGCCCACTGTGAGAATCGTAAATTTAGGCGTGAAAAAATACTGATTTCCGAATACACTAAAACCGAACGATGCCTTGGACACTCCACTGTCCTCCAAAAAATTGGGAATGAATGAGATTCTAAGAGGGATTAGTATGCTAGTCAAAATGATTATTATTCTTTTTCTGTTAATTATCATGTACAGCTTGGGCAGCGCCTTATATTATCTGACCCATGAAAGAAATAAAGCGGATGCAACCCGCGTCGTAAAAGCGCTCACATGGCGAATTGGCCTGTCTCTATTGTTATTCATTTTGCTTTTTGGGGCGTATTCCATGGGTTGGATTCATCCGCATGGAGTGTAAAAAAAGGAGGAAAATCTTGTGGGACTAAGAAGTTTTGGCTCGTTATTGGTGATATTTCTGATTATTGCCTTATTATTTGGAACAAAACGACTGCGCGAACTGGGCAATGATTTAGGTGCTGCAATCAAAAATTTCCGTCAAAGCATGCGCGATGAAAATGAAAAGGATCCTTCTTAATGGATATCAATTTGAGCGAAATAGCGGTTATTTTGCTGGTTTCGCTGCTCGTGATCAAACCGGAGCAGTTGCCTGATGTAGCAAGAACAGTAGGGCGATGGATTAAGTGGTTTCGCCTAGCTTCAGCAAAAATCAAACGCGAAATGGAAGAATCACTTTCACCGCATGAAAAATAATGCTGAGCTGGTGAAATATGCTATCGAACTTCGCAAACGTTTATTCAAATGCTTATTCGTTTTATTCATCATTTTTGGAATATTATTCTGTTTTGCCAATCCACTGTATACCTTACTCGCGCAACCGCTACTCAAACATTTGCCCACATCCCATGGACTCATTGCGATTAATATGGTCGCACCTTTTTTTGTTCCCTTTGAGTTAACCTTTGTGACTGCGATTTTGTTGAGCATGCCCTTTTTTTTATATCAACTGTGGGCCTTCATCGCACCTGCTCTATATCAAAATGAACGTCGATTGATCTGGCCGCTCTTGTTCATGAGTACCCTTTTGTTTTACACAGGAATCGCGTTTGCTTATTTTATTATTTTTCCTATTTTATTTGCGTTCTTGACGCATTCAGCTCCGCACGGTGTGATGTTGAGTCCGGATATGAGCCAATATTTAGAATTCACGTTAAAATTATTTTTAATTTTTGGCGTGCTTTTTGAAGTGCCTGTCATTACTATTTTATTAATTTGGATGGGAGTGACTTCGCGAGAGAAACTCATCAAGATTCGGCCTTATGCGATTGTTGGTGCATTTGTGATTGGGATGTTGCTTGCACCGCCGGATGTGATGTCGCAAACATTAGTCGCAGTTCCGTTGTGGATATTGTTTGAGGCTGGGATTTTTTTATCGCAGTTTTTTATAAAGGAAACCGCATGGAAAAAGAAGAAGACGTGATTGATATAGCGCGTCGTTGTTTTTTACGGCGAGCAACAACAGTGGTGGGCGGAGTGGGTATAGCTGCCGCAGCGGTTCCTTTTGTCTCGTATTGGCTTCCGAGCGTCGACACAGAAGCACTCGCCGCACCCGTCACCGTCAATATCAGCACGCTGCAACCCACACAACAATTAACAGTTCCCTGGCGTGGCCAACCGATCTGGATTATTCGCCGCACCGAAGAGATGTTAGCCACTCTTCCACAACTCACTGCACAATTGCGCGATCCCGATTCGCTCGAAGATCAACAACCCCTTTACGCTAAAAATATTCATCGCTCCATTAAACCTGAATATTACATTGCCATCGGCGTTTGCACGCATTTGGGATGCATTCCCAATTATCGTCCCGACGTGGGTGGTATTTCACCTGATTGGTTAGGTGGATTTTATTGTCCCTGTCACGGCTCACGTTACGATCTCGCAGGCAGAGTGTACAAAGGCGTTCCTGCTCCACTCAATTTAAAAATCCCTCGTCACATGTATTTAAACGATCAGGAAATTGTAATTGGTCAAGACCAGGAAGGTGTTGAAGGCACATGACAATACGACATTCTTTTTTAAATTGGATTTCTGCGCGATTCCCCATTCGCGAATTCACCAAAAAACATTTGACCGGTTACTACGCCCCACGAAATTTTAATTTCTGGTATTACTTTGGTTTTTTTTCATTGCTCGTTTTATTTAACCAAATCATTACTGGGATTTGGCTCGCGATGGAATATACGCCTGTTTCAGACAGTGCGTTCGCTTCCATTCAACATATCATGCGTGATGTGCGATATGGCTGGTTATTACGATTGATGCACACGACCGGCGCGTCTGCTTTTTTTATCGTGATTTATTTGCATATGTATCGTGCATTGATCTACGGATCTTATAAAAAACCACGCGAATTATTGTGGTTAATCGGCATGTTGATTTACATGACACTATTGTTGGAAGCCTTTACCGGATATGTTTTGCCTTGGGGACAAATGTCTTATTGGGGAGCAGCTGTTATTACTTCACTGGCCAGCGCAATTCCCATCATCGGAAAATTTATTGTCGTATGGCTCAGAGGAGATTTCACCGTCTCGACTGTCACGCTTCATCGATTTTTTTCATTGCATGTTATTGCAGTCCCATTGATTTTATTCGTATTGGTTTTTTTACATTTGGTCGCGCTGCATTATGTGGGTTCCAATAATCCTGATGGAATCGATATCAAAGAAAAAAAAGATGCTCACGGTCATCCGCTGGATGGGATTCCCTTTCATCCGTATTACACCGTGAAAGATTTAATGGGCGCAGTGGTTTTTTTAATTATTTTTTCCATCGTATTATTTTTTGCGCCGAAAATGGGAGGCTATTTTCTTGAGCCTGATAACGATATTCCAGCGAATGCATTACAGACCCCTTCTCACATCGCGCCGGTATGGTATATGACGCCGTTTTATGCGATTTTACGTGCAATTCCCAATAAATTTTTAGGATTGATCGCGATGGCATCCGCTATTGCATTTATGTTTGTCCTCCCATGGCTGGATCGAAGCAAAGTACGATCGATTCGATACAAAGGAATCTATTCTAAAATAGCGATCGCGGTTTTTGTTGTGAGTTTTATTGGACTCGGGTATCTAGGACTTCAACCTGTTTCACCTTTACATTCCACTTTGGCACAACTCTTTACGACGGGCTATTTTCTTTTTTTTCTTACCATGCCTTTTTACACAGCCTATGAAAAAGACAAACCTATTCCAGATCGAGTCACGCCATGAAGAAGTATTTTATTTTTGTTTTATTGTTTTTGATGCAGGGAATGGTTTTTGCAGAAGACAATATTGCATTGGAAAAAGTAAAAATTAATTTGCGGGATAAACAATCTATCGCACGCGGCGCTAAATTTTTTGCAGCCAATTGCATGGCGTGTCACACGCTGATTTATTTGCGATACAACAAAGTTGCGCGCGATGCGGGCATCACCTATGAAAAAATGCCGATTCACGTAACAGCATGGCCATTTGGGATTACGCCACCTGATTTGTCTTTAACAGCCAATTCACGCGGCGTCGATTGGATTTATACATATTTACACAGTTTTTATGTCGATCCCCAACGCCCTACCGGTTTCAATAATTTACTCATCCCGAACACCGCCATGAGCGGAATATTGGTTGTCTATCAAGGCCGACAAGTATTGGCCACTGATCTTAAAAATTCACGCTTGGTTTTTGGACGTCAACTGCAATGGTATGATGAATTGGAGTTGCAATCGTCCGGCACAATGACTCCGCAAGAATTTGATGCGACCATCACGGATGTTGTGAATTTTTTAGCATACGCTGCTGAGCCTTATCATAATGAGCGGGTTCGGATCGGTTATTGGGTCATTGGGTTTTTGTTTATATTATTTGTATTGACGTATTTTTTGAAAAAAGAATATTGGAAGGATATTTTCTAACAAAAAACAGTCACGCCGTCATTGCGAGCGTAGCGAAGCAATCCAGGGGAAATTTGCAATATTTTTCTGGATTGCTTCGTCGCAAAAAACGCTCCTCGCAATGACGCTGTGGTAACAGCATGACCTATTTATTTATTTTTTAACATTTACAAAAGACCCATAATATGCAGATATTCAAATTTTATATAAATTATTTTAAAACACTCGACGCGCTGCAAAAAATCATTTTTGATTTTTATATTCAAAAAAATGATTCGCGTGATCCTGCTCTTCATGAACAACATCTTCACAAAGCGCGTATCGCGTTATTAAGCGCGATGAAAAAAATTCGCCTAGGCATGGCTCAAACTGAACATAAAAATCTAGAAAAATTTGAAAATTTATATGAAATTGTTTTTTCGCTCAACACTTTAAAACTGCGCATCCCAGACTATACGACATTTGAAGTATGCGAAACAGAGTTTAAAAAAATTTCGGATAGTTTGTCTGAACTATTGCAACACTTCAGAAATTGCCTCAAAAATAAGAATGTTACGCTCGATAGCACAGCAAAAATGCTAGGGAAATTATCCAACACCATTGATCGATTAGAGGAACTTTATCGCGGCACATTGCAAGTGATCGCAAAAGATCCCACACTGTTTTTGTTTTTTTTACAAGACTTGATTGCGTTGCGCGATACGCTAGAGTCTCTTTTTTTAGGATTATTCAATGCATCGTCTCCTTAAAACGGATAGAGTCCGTGAGATCCTTCGCCTCCTCATCACACTCATTTTTTCATTGATTGTGAGCGAATATGTCGCCGCAACGAATCTTTTTTTAATTCCCCTGACCGCCATTTACATCATGCAAACGGCAATCGGAAATGTCTTTTATCAGGGTATGCAAAGACTCTTAGTGGTCATGGTCATTATTATTGCCGCCTTCTTAGCCATTCATTCGATGGATTTCTTTTATAAAATGACGCATGACGTGTTAATCGGCGCATTGATTGGAATGGTTAGCCATTTATTTTTATTCCCGACAAAACCCGACATGGAATTTCGCGAAAAAATTCTCCCTGTCATTAAAACATTCGATACTTATTTTTCTAAAATCATTGATCAATTGTTACAACAAAAAAGCGAGCCTTTTGACAATACAGAATTGGAAAACACTTTGCTCATGCTGCCAGATTGGGTCTACGAGCGCGGATTTGATAGCGTTTTAAAAAAAGGATATCAATTTTTTTTAATTAAAATAGAACAAATCAGTGATGTATTGATGTCTATGCACCATTTGTCACGCTATCAATATGACAAAGAACTTATTGCAAAAATCAGGCCCGCCCTGCTGCCATTTGTAGAGAGCACCAATCAATTCTTCGCGTCGATTATCACTGTGTTGGAATTAAAAACATTGCCTGAAGAGCCGAGCGATCTTGATTATGAGTTCACTGAATTACAAAAACAATTTTTTTCGATCGTCCCTTCGCATTTGGAATTGTTAGAAATACGTCGGGATGATGTTTATCTCGCAGCCTTTATTTACAACTTAAGAGATTTACGCAAATTGTTGCTGAAAATGGGGGAGGCGTTGCGGTAATTTTTTACTGAGGTGGTTTGCTAATATATTTAACTTGCGACAATCCCTTGAAATCAACATCCTGAGTCCAGATCGTAGCTCCATGCGCGATACCGGTAGCAAGTATAATACTATCTGTAAGAGGTAGTTTATGCTGTATGCCAAGTTTAGCGGCATTCAGTCATTTTGGTGGATTACGATGCAAAAAACCCCCGCAACAAGTGCGGGGCTAATCCACCCTACATTTTAATTTTGCGCCAGCAACTAATTAGGGTCTAAGCGTTATTACGAAAACTGGCTATGCAATCAATTTCAATGAGATTACCGCTTGCTAATCCGCTATTGCCAAACGTCGTACGCGCGGGATAAGCATCCTTGCGAAAATAAGTAGCGTAAACACTATTCATCGCTGCCCAATCTTGAATATCCGCTAACATAACCGTGCATTTTTTTACATTCGCCATATTCAAACCATTGTCATTCAGTATTTTCTTGATATTTTCCAACGCCTGTTTGGTTTGAGCAGTAATTCCACCTGGCACCGGCACTCCTTCGTGAATAGAGCCTGTTTGTCCAGAAACGTACAGAACAGAACCCACCCGAACAGCGTCCCGATAAGCCGGTTCATCGCCTTGCGCATTTAACGCAAAACAAAGAGACAAACAAAATAAAAGTTTTTTCATGGCAAATCCTCCGATTTTATTTCAATGCTTTTTTGGCAATTCGATAAACTTCATCATCGTTTCGTTTGCCGACTAAAACAACGGTTACTATATCTTTTTATCCAGGCTCCGCTCAACCGGTCGCTCATCCAAACTACTTTCTCCGGGATACAACTTTTCAGCACCCCATTCCGCCCATGAGCCATCGTACAACGCATGTTGTGGATGCTCCATCAACTCTAAAATAAAATTCAAAATGGGCGCAGTCATTCCAGAGCCGCAGGTCGTGATGATCGGAGATTTTAAATCGATGGCAATCCCTGACAAAAGATTCCGAATTTTTTCGAGCGGTAAAAAATGATTACTCTTGTCAAAAAATGATGTGTAGGGAAATGAAAAACTCCCTGGAATATGTCCTGCACGCACGCCAGGTCGAGGATCAGGGCCGCCTGCAAAACGCACGGGATGACGCAAATCTACAATTTGTTCCGTGGGCGCGTGAAGATTTTTTTTGATGTCATCGAGAGAACGTAATAAATGGGGTTGAAATTTTGCAGTATAATTTTTTGTTGTCGTAGATGTTTCACCTGACGCAATTTTACCGCCGTATTTTTCCCATGCGTCAAGACCACCATCTAAAATATACAGTTGATGTGGATTATGTCCAAACACGCGCATCATCCAAAGCGCTCGGCACGATGAATGCAAATCACTATTATCATAAAAAATAATTTTATAATCGTCGCGAATCCCGAATTTTCCCAATTGTTCTCCAATGATTTTTTCATCCTGAATTAACATATTGGGCGCATGATGGGCCCCATCATGAAACGCATTCAAATCAAGAAAATAGGCGTCCGCAATATGTTTATTGATAAATTCTTGTTTTGCATTGCGTTCCGTTTGCGGCAAATACCAACTGGCATCCAAAATGATGAGAGACTTTTGATTTTTGCGAAACTTATCCAACTGCGCTGGATTGATGAGCCATGACATACCGATTACCTTTTATAACCAATAAACGAATATAAATAAAAACAGCCATACTACATCAACAAAATGCCAATACCAAGAGACGGCTTCAAAACCAAAATGGTGTTCCGGCCGGAAATGGCCCTTGATACAACGACATAAAATAACAGTCAGCATCACTAATCCAATCGTCACATGGGCAGCATGAAATCCCGTGAGCATAAAAAACGTCGTTCCATACACTCCGCTGTGCAATGTCAAATTCAATTGCGTGTAAGCTTCAGTATATTCATACGCTTGGCAAGATAAAAAAATAAGGCCTAATACAATCGTCACAATTAATCCGACATTCATTTGCCATCGTCGATTTCGTTGCAATCCCCATTGCGCCCACGTGACTGTCACCGCGCTGCTTAACAAAATAAAAGTATTTATTGCCGGAATTCCCCATGCCGGAATAACTTCAAGAGGGTCGGGGAAAAGTGCAGGATTGGGATTTTTTAATAAAGGCCATGCCGCTTTAAATTGAGGCCATAATGTCGTATGCGTAAAATCATAACCCAACTGACCTCCCAATCTTTCAACAGCAACATAGCGCACATAAAACAATGCACCAAAAAAAATACCGAAAAAAGCGACTTCAGACACAATGAACCAAACCATGCCCCAACGATACGTGCGATCCATTTGTTTGCTATGCAACCCATGCTCGCTTTCATCAATCACTGCGCTGAACCAACCGAACATCATATAAGCTAACAATACTGCGCCGATCATAAAAAAATAATGCCCGTACGCATGACCATGAATAAGATTAATAATTCCAATCAATAAAAAAAATAATCCGCACGAACCGATCAATGGCCATTTGCTGGGCGCGGGTAAAAAATAACGTTGAGTGGGATGATATTTCATGCTGATTTCCTCGATGCATTCACATCAAATAAAGTATAAGCCAATGTGATTACTTTAATTTCTGCCGGCAATGCTTGATCGACTCGAAAAATAATCGGCATCCACCGAGCTTCACCTGCTTTCAAGGTTTGTTGACGAAAACAAAAACATTCTATTTTATGAAAATAACGTGCAGAAACAGGCGGCGCAAAACTTGGGATCGCTTGCACTGTCATCGTATGATCTGAATTATTTTTTACATAAAAAAACATTTCCGATTTTTCTTCTGTGCGAACTGTTAAATTATTTTTTTTGGGATAAAATTCCCACGGTAAATTTTGATTATTAGTCGCAACAAATTGAATGAGAATGGTTCGTTGATTTTCAAGCGAATTTTTTTCAGAAGTGAAATTTACTTCGTTCACATTCGCACCGCCATTTAATCCAGTTGCTTTACACACGACGCGATACAATGGCACTAATGCAAAACTAAAACAAAACATCAGTACACAAACGCATAGTATCCATAAAATGGTTTTTTTAATTTCCTTATTCATGTCCACTCCAATCCCCGAGCACCATCCCATGGTTTGACGCCTGCTTTTTTACCGCCACGGATTGTCATGATGATGTTATATAAAAAAATCAATTGCGCTGCGCCTAAGATAAAAGCAGAAATACTCGCGATCATATTAAAGTCAGTATATTGCAGTGCATAATCGGGAATGCGACGCGGCATTCCTGCCAATCCTAAAAAATGCATGGGAAAAAAAGTGAAATTGACAGCAATCACCGTAATCCAAAAATGAATTTGTCCCAAGCGTTCATTGTAATAATGTCCTGTCCATTTCGGCAGCCAATAATAAATGCCTGCAAAAATCGTAAAGAGTGCGCCCGTTACTAATACATAATGAAAATGTGCGACAACAAAATAAGTATCTGTGTATTGATAATCTGCCGGTACGATAGCCAACATCAATCCAGAAAATCCACCGATCGTAAATAAAAAAACAAATGCGATTGCAAATAACATCGGTGTTTGAAAAGTGAGCGCGCCTTGAAACATCGTTGCAACCCAATTAAATACTTTGATACCCGTGGGCACAGCGATTAACATCGTGGTGTACATAAAAAATAGTTGTGCAGGAAGTGCGAGACCGGATGTAAACATATGATGCGCCCAGACAATAAACGATAAAAATGCAATCGCAATCGTTGCCATCACCATAAATTTATAACCAAATAATTTTTTATGACTGAAGGTGGGAATGACTTCTGAAATAATCCCAAATCCAGGCAAAATCATAATGTACACTTCAGGGTGCGCAAAAAACCAAAAAACATGTTGATATAAAACCGGATCGCCGCCGCCTGCTGCATTAAAAAAACTCGTCCCAAAATGACGGTCGAATAAAATCATCGTGACGACACCGGCTAAAACAGGCATTGCCATAATCAATAAAAATCCCGTAACTAACCATGTCCAAACAAACAATGGCATTTTCATCCATGTCATGCTAGGCGTGCGCAAATTAATAATCGTCGCCATAATATTAATCGCACCCATGATGGAAGAAATTCCCATCAAGTGAATCGCGATCACTAAAAAATCGGTGCTGGGCGGAGCAAATGTCGTTGAGAGTGGCGCATACATCGTCCAGCCAAAATTAGGTGCACCGCCCGCCATGAATAATGTGCTCAGCAAAATAGAAAATGCGAACGGTAAAATCCAAAAACTCCAATTATTTAATCGAGGAAGTGCCATGTCCGGTGCGCCAATCATCAAGGGAATCATCCAATTCGCTAATCCCACAAAAGCTGGCATGATCACGCCAAAAATCATGATGAGTCCGTGCAGCGTGATGAGTTGATTATAAAAATTGGGATCGAATAAATTCATTCCAGGGCGAAGTAATTGTGCGCGAATCAATTCTGCCATCATGCCGCCGATAAAAAACATGAGACCGCTAAACACTAAATAGAGCGTACCAATATCGGAGTGATGTGTGGTGAATAACCAGCGGGTTATCCACCCGTAAAATCCTTTTTGTGTGTGGGTCGGTGTCATTTTTTGATTTCCTATTTTTGCAGTAGGTGTAGGGTGGATTGGGTGCGCTTTTTGCACCGTAATCCACCAAAATATATAAAACCTTTGTTTTTATTCGGTGGATTACGGCAAAAAACGCCTAATCCACCCTACTTTTTCTGCCGTGCAGCAGTAATGTCAGCAGGCTGCACCACCGTATTCGTATTATTACCAAACGCATTGCGTTCATAGGTGATCACAGCTGCTAATTCTTCATCACTGTATTGATCTTTGAATGCCTGCATCGCTGTGCCTGGTTTCCCATTCATCACCGTATCAATATGATTTTTCACAGGCCCCAAAGCCACTTTGCTTCCTTTCATCGCAGGGAATATCGGTGGCGAACCCGTGCCATCCGGTTTATGACAAGTTGCGCACATCCCAAGATAAACTGTTTCACCTTTTTTCATTAAATCAGGGAGCGTCCATTTTTGTGCGAGGGCTGCTGGAGCTGGAACTTGTGCTGGAGAAACTGAGCCGCGACCGTCAGGGAGCGTCACAGGCTTCGCGTTCAAAGCTGGCACAACAGTAGAACTCGATACAACACCTTTTTGTTGTGCAACCCACGCTTCAAAATCTTTTTCAGTCACTGCCACAACGACAATCGGCATATACGCGTGATTCATCCCGCATAATTTAGAACATTGACCACGATAAATGCCCGGGCGATTAATTCGAGTCCAGGCTGCATTAATAAAACCTGGAATCGTATCTTGCTTAACTCCCAAATCAGGAACCCACCATCCATGAATCACATCATTCGAGGTAATCAAAAAACGAATTTTTTTGTGAATAGGCAAAACCAGCGGATGATCGACTTCGCGAAGATAATATTCATCTTTTTTCGCATGACCGTGCATTTGATCATACGGCGTTGCATTATTACTGAAAAAACGAATTCCATAATCCAGATATTCATATTGCCAGCGCCATTGATAACCCGTCACTTTGATTGAGATATCCGGTTCAGAAAAATCATGCATATGAATTAAAACACGCGTCGCGGGTATCGCCATTGAAATTAAAATAAAAATAGGGATGAGAGTCCACGTGATTTCAAGCCAGAAATGTTCATGAAAATGCGCTGGCTTGACGCCTCGGGATTTGCGATGAAAAAGGATCGAATAAATCATGACGCCAAACACAACCACACCGATCGCGACACACACCCAAAAAATGGTCATGTGCAAATTGTAAATATCGTGACTGAGCGGACTGATGCCTTCCGTTAAATTGATGGAATCATCTGCGTAGGTCGAACAACTTGTCAGAAGGAGGCTAAACAGGGTACATTGTGCAGCTTGCTTGATGTGCATTTTACATCCTTGTTTTTTTGACATAAGTATACAGTGGGGAGTCGAACCATGCAAAACTCAATGAATTCAGAAGATATCTCAACAGAATTACTGCGCGAACTAATCAAAGAAAAACGCTCTGAGCGGCGTTGGAAAAATTTTCGTTTTTTTGTGATCATCGCATTGATCGCTGCAGTGGGATTTTTTATTTTTTCCACTTCCAATGCCCCCACAATGACTGACAACGAAAATAAAGGATATGTTGCACTGGTGCGCTTAAATGGCACGATTGGGCCTGGCGAAGAATTTTCTGCTGAAGCAGTTTTACCGGTGTTAAAAGATGCATTCAGTGACAAACAAGCCAAAGGGGTTATTTTGGATATCAATTCAGGCGGTGGCACGCCGGTACAAGCGTCCATTATTCACGATGCGATTTTGGAATTAAAAAAGAAATATCACAAAAAAGTGATTGTCGTCGGTGAAGATATGATGGCATCCGGTGCTTATTTCGTTGCGGTATCCGCTGATAAAATTTATGTGAATCCCAATACGATTACCGGTTCGATTGGCGTGATCATGAAAGAATTTGGATTTCCCGATTTGATAAAAAAATTGGGAATTGAACGTCGTGTGTATGCGTCTGGTGTGAACAAAGATCGCCTCGATCCTTTTTTACCGCAAAATCCAGAAGACATTGCTAAAATCCGTCAAGTGACGAATGAGCTGCATCAAAATTTCATACAAATCGTTGAGCAGGGCCGTGAAGGAAAATTGCATACGCAAGATAAAGATTTATTTACCGGTGATTTTTGGTCTGGCCAAACGGCGGTGAAATTAGGATTGGTCGATGATTTAGGAAATTTATCGGATGTGATGCACAAAGAGTTTCAAGTATCGGGGTATAAAGATTACAGCCGTGACCAATCTTTCGTTAAAAATTTAATTGGTCAATTAGGCGCTTCGCTAGATTTGGGATTGAAAGGGGATCGGTTTAAAGCGGTAGAGCAGATATAATCCTGCGTCATTTAACACTGCTCTCTACCCCGTTATCGTCATTGCGAGCGAGAGCGAAGCAATCCAGGCTCTATTGTCTCTTTAACAAGAAAGACAAAACATCTAAAATTTATCCATATATTTCTTTATATTGTGGCAATAATGCCTGGATTGCTTCGCTCTCGCTCGCAATGACAAATATTTCAAAGTAGTGCCAAATGTGCGGGCTATTTTGTAGGGGCACACCCCAATGGCACTCCTTTAAGGAATAGTTTTTGATAAACAACGGGCCATCGTCATTGCGAGCGAGAGCGAGGCAATCCAGGCTCTATTGTCTCTTTAACAAGAAAGACAAAACATCTAAAATTTATCCGTATATTTCTTTATATTGTGGCAATAATGCCTGGATTGCTTCGCTCTCGCTCGCAATGACGACAACGGGGTGACAGGCCGTGCTATTTGAAAGATCTAGGAGGGTTATTTACCGAAGTCATAAATTGCGGAGCGTATGCGGGAAAAGGCATCGCCGTCGCATTCCACACCGGAACTATTGTGCCATAACCCGCTGTGTAACTCGACACAATCGCGGATGAACCAAAAGAATAAATACTGCTCTTATCCACCGCCGATGCAAATATTTTTCTGTCTGCTGCCACATTCGCATGCGCAGAACCGTGTGTTTGCACTTCAATGTTTCTGCCATGTAAATATTGGCCGCCAAACCGCGCATTATCGGCTACCAATAAATCCAAACTTCCCACCGTGCCCGCCAATCCCACGCGCGCATTACCGCTCAGCGTTACAGATGCGCAGGGACTCTTCACCCAATAAATATAAACGCACGCATTATCCGCTGCATTTAATCGTTTTAAATTCACATAACCTGCAATCGCTGTGAAACTGTTTCCACACGCATTCACCACCAGAGATCGACTATCTGCCCCAATAATATTGACCTTCCCTGCACCCACATTGTAAACAGATTGAATTCCCACGCGACCACTGACATTGACCGTACCACTTCCTCCCACCGAAATATCCAGACACGGCGTGTAAGCGCCAATCACTGAAACGGTTCCTGGACCTGAATTGTGAACTTTTAATAAATTGATATGACCGTTTAATAAAACAGTGCCGCTATTGTTTGCCTCAATAACCATCCCATCACTCACTAATAAACGGCCTTCTAGATCGACCCCACCTCTCACTGTCAAATGACGAAGATCAGACACAGCAATGCGCACGATGACATTTTTCAAATTCGCCATGGGCTTTTTCGGATCTTTATCGTGTACTTGTGTCACGACAATGGTATCGCCCCACACTTGCACGACGATCTGATGGAGAGCCTCGTTGGGACCTAAAATAACAAGAGCGTTATGGGGTTGACCGCCGGTCAATTGCACTCGGAAACAACCATCGATTTTGATATGCGTAAATTGCGGGACTTTGACTTCTGTCACACTCATGGCGGTGTCACTGGGCGCTCGATTGGCATAGCGTTCCATGGGAGTCGGCTCACCCGTAAAAAACCAGCGATCGGCACCATGTGTCCAGTTCATGGGATTGAGATTCACATTGTGCATCCAGTTTTCGCGTAAGAAATCCTGGCTCGTGGGAGTATAGGTATGCGTGCAACTGATGAGGGTGCTCATGCAAAAAAAAGCGGCGATTAGCCAGTGGCGTATTTTCATGATGTCCCTCTCACAAGGTCATTAACGGCTGCACATAATAAATATTGCTTAGCACGCCTTCCCCCTGCGGAGGAAGGCGTGCTAAGCAGTTTTTTCATATACATAAAGAATTAGTCGAAAATGTATCACAAGGCTTCACTTCGTTGCAAAACATATAAATAGCCATAAACCGGCTCATTATTTTGCATCCGCGTCATCGCTTTTTCATGATAAACAATAGCGAGTTGGTTTTGTTTCGCTAGGCGCTCTATATATTTTTTTTGATGCGCAAATCGCCCAGACTGATTCATTTTGTAATCATCGGTTTCACTGATTTCCGTATTAAAAATAAATAATCCATTCGCACGCAGTGTGTGTTGAACATGCTGGAATAAAGAACCTAAATCACCGATATAAACCAACACATCGCCCGCCATGATTAAATCATAAACCGTATTTTTGTTTGTTAAAAAAGAATAGAAATCCTCGCATACCAATTCATCATAAAAGTTTTTTTCTCGAGCCATTTCCAACATTTTTTTTGAAAGATCCACACCCGTCAATGTTTTTGCGAAAGGTTTAACAAGCCCGCCGCATAATCCCGTACCGCAACCTATATCTAAAACATCTTGCGCTTTATTTTTCAAATGTAGATCAGTCAGGACACGCTGGAAGTGAATAGGGACTTGATAATCGAGCGCATTCACTAAATGCTGGTCATAGTGATCCGCATACGAATCAAATAACGATTTAATATAATCCGTCGGTGCAGCCAACAATTGTTGATTTTGCGACAATGCCTGAATCGTATATTGAAGAGAAGAATTATCAGGTTGCAGTCGAGCCGCTTCTTGAAAATGATGCAATGCCAATCCCGCATGTTGTTTGACAAGAAATGCGGCAGCAACATTGTTATGCGCTTCAAAAAAATCCGGCTGAATGTGAATTGCTTTTTGATAATAGCGAATCGCTACGTCGATGTTTCCCAATTGCGCATCAATCACCCCTAAATTAAATAATACTTGCGTATCGTCTGGCATTAATTCTAATGCAGAAAGATAATGCGTTTTTGCCTGACTCAATGAACCTTTTTTCAAATAACAAGCCGCTATATTGCATTGCGTTTCAAAATGAGTCGGCTCTGATTTTGCGATTAACAAAAACTCAGTCAGTGCGCCATCCATATTTCCCTTTTCCATCAACGCACAACCCAAATAAAAACGCGCAGCAAAATCGTCTGGCATGCGTTCCAATAATGCTTGATATAATGCGATCGATTCATCTAAATTATGTTTTTTCATTCATCGCTTCTCAGATATAATCAATGACTTTAAGCAGGCTCAACAATGAAACAATTCATTCAAGCAATTAAAAAATCGATTCAGGCACTTTAAAAAGTGCCGGCTCAAAGAATATCACAAACAGAACGTTTTTATGAAAGGAATTAGCCGTGAAAAAAGAAAGAAAAATCACTATTAATGTGCAAGGAACCGACATTAGCATCCTTTCTAATTTTGCGACAGATTTTATCTGTTTAACTGATATGGCCAAAAAATTTGGTGGCGATGACCTGATTCATAACTGGATGCGTAATCGTAATACACTGGAATTTTTAGGGATATGGGAACAAATGCATAATCCAAAATTTAAAGGTGTCGAATTCGACACCTTTAAAAAGGAAGCTGGTTTAAATAGCTTTCGTTTAACGCCCAAAAAATGGATAGATGCAACCCTCGCAATTGGCATTCAATCTCGAGCAGGGCGCTATGGCGGCGGCACATATGCACATAGAGACCTTGCGTTTGAATTTGGTTCCTGGTTAAGCCCTGAATTTAAACTATATCTAATTAAAGAATTCCAACGTCTTAAAGAAGAGGAAAGTAAACGATTATCTTTAGGATGGAATCTTAATCGTGCTTTATCTAAGCTAAACTATCGTATTCATACAGATGCAATCAAGGCCCATATTATTCCTGTTATTGTAAACTCTGAGCAAATAAATTTTATTTATGCCAATGAAGCAGATATGCTAAATATGGCTTTATTTGGAAGATCTGCTAAACAATGGCGTGAAGCTAATCCTGATAAAGAAGGTAACATGCGGGAGTTTGCAACTATCGAACAACTGTTAGTATTAGCAAATATTGAGGCAATGAATGCTGAATTTATACGCATGGGATTATCACAATCTGATCGCTTAAAAAAATTGAATGAGATTGCAATTACACAACTAAAATCACTTATCAAGTATGTTGAAATAGAAAAATTAGGATCATAAATATATTTTTAATAGCAAAGAAACCGGAAAAACTACAAAATGAAAAAAATATCCTTTAATGAATTTTGCCTCTCTGAAAATTTGAACCTGTCTGCTTTACGAAAAGACGTTTTGCTTATTTTATTTAATAAAAAAAAACCCATGGGCGCTTATGAAATATTGGAGACACTCAAAAAAAAGCGTAGTACGGCTGAGCCGCCCACGGTTTATCGCGTTTTAAAATGGCTGATGGACGTGAATCTCATTCATAAAATTGAAACACAAAATAAATATGTTTTTTGTTCTTCGTTTAAAAATGAAAGCGTCCATCATAAGAACATTTTACTCATCTGTAAAAAATGCGATGAAAGTGTTGAGCTCAGCGACAATCAAGTTTCCGACTCTCTCAAAAAATTCGCCCTGAAACAGCGCATTCAAATCGATGATAGCATTATTGAGATAAAGGGCATTTGTGCAGAGTGTGCTGAGTAACCGCCATTTCAGGCGGCTGCAGAAGCTCCCGGTCTTACTTCCTTTGCGTTTGATTCCAGCATGTTCTTTTTACAGGTTTGTCGATTAGCAACGGATGAAAAAATACCGAATGCTGTGGCCAGGCCTCGGACTACCATCTGAGTCGCTCTTGCTTGCTCAGGGAAAGCAAGGTCAGCTACAAAAGTGATGGGGCCTGCGACATCGCCTACGTGAGAAACAAAATCTCCATTTAAAGCAAGCTTCTGTGGCCACGATAGACTCACAGAAGGTGACTTGTCATGGCTATGTGAATCTGCCAAAGGCGTCGTCATCCCTTGAGTATCCGCGTGCGCATGACCGCACTCTTCGTCGTGAGCATGATGAGCATGCTGTTCCGATGATTTTTGATGATTTCTATTAACAATATTGTGTGCATAACCAGAACCTGCCGCTGTCATCACTGCTAATGCAGTACCAAAGGCCATCCCGTAAGTAGATAACCCATACCCTGCATCATCTAATTGAAAAGCGACATCAATTAATCCGCCCAACCAATACGTATCGCTAATTAAGCTGGAAACTATTTCACCGGCTGTTCCCAATTTTGTCCATACATTAGATGTGGTGTTATCGCCATGATGACCGTGTGTGCCCTTACCCATTATTTTTTCTCCGCGTCAAATTAAAAAATGTTACAATATAACAATTGTTATATTATAACATTTTGAGCGGTTGTCAAATGATCTGAGCGGGCGCACATATAAACAAAGTCGCGACCGTCAGGCTGACGAATCGACACAAATTTTAGAAGGCATTTTTTTAAAGGCGCTGGGTCCCGCTTAAGGAGCGTCGCGGGATGACGAAAAAGGAAGAATGCGGCAACGGCACAAGCTGTCGGGTTTACAGTCTTGCTGGAAGAGAGCCCCTCTACCAAAGCGTCATCCCGCGACGCTCCTTAAGCGGGACCCAGCGACTTTTCTTTTTAGATAAACTAAACCGACTCGATTTTTACATTCGGATCCACATCTGCATCATAATCCACATGATCCATATGAAATCCAAATAATCGATAAAATTCTTCGCGATAACCTTCGATGTCAGTGAGTTGTGAGAGATTTTCAGTGGTAATTTGCGGCCATCGTTCTGCAATCATTTGCTGCACAGAATCATCCATTTCCAAATCATCCATACGGATATACCCTTCAGCATCGCGTACCGACTGCGTCCCATACAAATGATCTCGAAACAAACGATCCATTTGTTCGATGCAACCTTCGTGCGTACCTTTTTCTTTCATGATCTTAAACAATAATGAAATGTACAACGGCACTACAGGAATCGCTGCACTGGCTTGTGTCACGACAGCTTTATTCACCGCAATCAACGCATGGCCGTGCAGATTTTTCAATTGCTGTTCGATTTTTTCTGCCGAGTGGCGCAAATCATTTTTAGCATGACCAATCGTGCCTTCCTTATAAATCGGATACGTCAACTCAGGGCCAATGTAAGAATAGGCGACGGTTTTCACGCCATCAGCTAATAGATTTTCTTTCGCCAGAAAATCGATCCACATTTCCCAATCTTCTCCGCCCATGACGGCGATGGTCTGTTGAATTTCATCCTGTGTCGCCGCTTCTAACGTGATGTCCTTCACTTCACCGCGAAACGCGTCGACGGTTTTACTCGTATAACTACGTCCAATGGGTTTCAAAACAGAAGAAAACACTTGCCCTGTCTTCGGATGAGCACGTCGAGGAGATGCCAAACTATAAATAATCAAATCAACCTGTTTTAAATCTTGGCGAATGAGATCGGCTGTGCGTTGTTTAATGTCATCCGAAAAAGCATCGCCATTAATATTTTTTGCATAATGTCCTTCACGATGCGCGATGGTTTCGAAAGCGGCAGTGTTATACCAACCGGCTGTTGCAGTCCGTTTTTCATCTGCTTCTTTTTCAAAAAAAACACCAATCGTTTTGGCACCCCCGCCGAAAGTCACTGCCATTCGGCTGGCCAGACCATAGCCGGTCGAAGAACCAATCACTAATACACGCTGAGGGCCTTTGAACGCGCCACGCGATTTAACATAATTAATTTGTTTTTCAACGTGGGCGAAACATCCGGCTGGATGGGCGGTTGTGCAAATAAAACCACGAACTTTAGGCTGTATAATCATGATGAAACATTCCATATTGGATGATAAAAACGAACCGCATTCTATCATTAAGTTGACAATGGGTTCGACAGTTTTAAAATGGACGGTTTTCCACCCGAGGATAGCAATGAATAAGGCAGTAGAAGTCGATATAGCGATTATCGGCGGGGGAATAACAGGTTTATGGCTTCTTAACCAATTGCGTCAACAAGGTTTTTCCACCGTTTTATTGGAATCCGCTACGCTAGGCGGTGAGCAAACCCACAAGTCCCAAGGCATCATTCATGGTGGGATCAAATTCGCCCTGCAAGGCGCGATGACGACTGCGGCAGAATCCATTGCCGATATGCCTAATGTCTGGAGGGCTTGTTTAGAAGGCAAAGGCGCTCTTGATTTACGGGAAGTGCCTATTTTATCTCAGCATCAATATCTCTGGACCACGAGCGCGATCACTTCAAAACTCGCTGGCTTTTTCGCCAGTGTGATGTTGAAAGGCAATGTAAAATCCTTGGATCATGCTGAGTTCCCGAGTATTTTTCAAGACCCGCAATTCAAGGGACAGCTCTATTCCCTGGATGAAATGGTCATTGATGTGCACGCCCTCATTCGTGAACTGGTCAAACCGAATCAGGATGTTATTTTTAAAATTGATCCCATCCAAGAAAATCAATTGGAATTGGATGAACACAATCGTGTTATTTCATTCGAAATTCATGCAGCACCGATGCAGCCGCTGTCTCTCAAAGCAAAAAAATATATTTTTGCTGCAGGCGCGGGTAATGAAATTATTTTGAAAAAATTAACGAATGCGCCAGTCGGTATGCAATTGCGTCCATTGCATATGGTGATTGCAAAACATGATTTTCCCTATGAAGTGTATGCACATTGTTTAGGATTGAGCGCTGCACCGCGCGTAACTATTACCACGCATCGCACCGCTGATGGAAAATATGCGTGGTACATTGGCGGACAAATTGCAGAGGAAGGTGTCAAACGCGATGCGACAGAACAAATCGCGGCGGCACGCCAAGAGTTGCAGGAATTATTTCCCTGGCTGGATTTTTCGACTGTTTCACTCGCGACATTTATGATTAATCGCGCGGAAGTCATGCAGCCGGGCGGGAAACGTCCCGACTCTTGTTATTTTAAAGACATCGAAAACACTATCATCGCATGGCCTACCAAATTAGCGTTTGCTCCCTTGTTAGCGGATCAAATCGTTGCGTATTTACAATCTGAAAACATCAAATCGAATAAACCCGATATTCGCGAAATGCGCGCATGGCCGATACCCGCGTTTGCCAGACCCATGTGGGATCAATTGCTATGATCACATTGAATAATGTCAACATGACTGTGAGCCGCATTGGATTGGGTACGGTGAAATTCGGTCGCAATCAAGGTGTCAAATACCCTCATCCTTTTTCATTACCGACAGATCATGCCATCCAAGAATTATTATCTCGAGCGCAAGAATTAGGAATTAATTTATTGGATACCGCACCGGCGTATGGGACGAGTGAAGAACGTCTCGGAAAATTATTAACAGGAAAACGTAGCGATTGGGTATTGTGCACGAAGGTAGGCGAAGAATTTATCGACGGTCAATCTCATTTTGATTTTTCAGCGACGGCTATTCAAAAAAGTATTGAGCGTAGTTTAAAACGGTTGAAAACAGATTATCTGGATATTGTGCTCGTTCACTCGAATGGGGATGATGTTGACCTCATTGAAAATAAATTGGTTTTCGAAACGCTGGAGTCGTTTAAAAAAAAGGGATTGATTCGCGCGTTTGGGATGTCAACCAAAACCATTGAGGGTGGAATGCTGGCTGTGGATCATTCTGACATTGTAATGGTGACGTATAATTTTTTACACACGGAAGAGCGTCCTGTGATTGCTTATGCACACGAAAAACAAAAAGGGGTTTTTATAAAAAAAGCATTTGCGAGCGGGCATCTTGAAAAAATATCGGCGGAAGATCCGATTCAAGCAGCGATGCGGTTTGTGTTTGCTGAGGAAGGGGTGAGTAGTGTGATTGTGGGGACGTTGAATAAAACACATCTGGAGCAAAATGCTTGTCATGCCAGCATGCTTTTAGCTGGCATCTAGCGCGGTTAATAGACACTGGATGCCAGCTAAAAGCATGCTGGCATGACAGCGGTATTACACCCTCGACGCGCGTTTTTTTCTAAACTGATTGGCGCGCCTCTTGGGACCCATTATTTTATTCGCGGTTTTGATTAACTTTTCACGCTCAACAGAATCGCCCAGATGAAACGCCGTCCACCAGTCTGTGATTTCTTCCAACGGCTCGCCTGATTTTTTGCGCAGCAATAATAAATCATACGCGGCGCGAAAACGCGGATGTTCCAGTGCGCGATAAGGCCTCGACCCATGTCGATGATTGAACTGATGCTGCAACATACAAATTTCACGAACAGAAACCATCAAGACACGCGGAATCGACAACTGTTTGGTTTGTGTATGAAATACCGCTTGAATCGCCTTTTCAAGCGCCACATACGGCGGTAAGTTTTCTGTTTGAAAATGCGATGTTTGCTGCAAAATAGGGCGCCATAATAATACCGCTAACAAAAAAGCAGGCGACACGGTTTTGCCTTCCTGTACTCTTTCGTCTGTGCTGATCACCGCTTCATCTAATAATTTTTTAGTCTCAGGTTGATCCAATACATCCGTCGTTTGTGAAAATAATCGCTCAAACAAATGGTATTTTTGTAATAACTGAAATGTCAGGGCCGTCGCGCCTTCTTGAAATAGTTTTAATACTTCTTGAAACAATCGTGCAGGCGAAACATGTTCCAATAAATGGCTCAGCTGACAAAGTGATTTTTCCGTCTCTGGCTCGGGCTGTATTTTTAATTTCCCCAGAAAACGCACGGCGCGCAACAATCGTACCGGATCTTCTGTAAAACGCTGCTCGGGATCACCAATCATACGTAATAATTTATGCTGAATATCGTGCATCCCGCCGGTGTAATCCACCACTGAAAAATCAGCGATATTGTAATAAAGCGCATTAATCGTAAAATCGCGACGCCACACATCATCTTCCCGCGTACCATACACGTTATCGCGAATAATCATTCCGTGCTGACTGCTTTTCCCATGCTGCTCATGCGCTTTTTCGTGATGAGTACGGAAAGTCGCGACTTCAATAATGTCTCTTCCAAACACAACATGCGCCAAGCGAAATCGTTTGCCAATCAATCGACAATTTTTAAAAAGCTTGCGCACTTCCTCAGGACGAGCATTAGTCGCCACATCAAAATCTTTTGGGCGACAGCCAAATAATAAATCGCGCACGCAACCGCCCACCAAGTACGATTCATATCCCGCATCATGTAAACGGTAAAGCACTTTCAATGCATTGGGATGAATAGCCGCTCGAGAAATAGAATGCTCGTGACGAGGAACGATAGTCGGTTCAATGGTGTTTTTTGCGGAGGGCCGAAGGCGCTTGAGAAACCCTTTCAACAGTCTGATAATTTTCCTAATCCCCTAATTCAATCAAATTTCGCGTATCATATCACGGTTAATCACGGCTGAAAAACCCAGAATTTCGCCCCAGCTTGTGGAACCTGACTCACCCCGACCGTTGAACACTTTGACTGTCACGCCTTGAATACGATGCTCTTGCAACTCATCCTGATCAGAAACAATTTGCTGTAAAAACCAGTGCGACAATTCCTCTAACGTAACATTACAAATCGGTAAAACGACGGCATCTTCTTTAAAAAAGGGGATTCGTTGCTGGCCGAACTGGGCGATCCACTGATCCCCCTCTTCGTAGACACGCATGAGATCCGACTGGCCCGGCAGAATAAAACGATAATCCAGAAACTGGCAAATGTTTAAGATACGTTGTTTGTAAAGACGACAGTCAAACGTCATGCCATTCTGTCCAATCAACGTGTGGAAAGCGACCTGGATCTGATAATCATGCCCATGCATACTTTCCCGCTGTGTCGCAGACAGCAGCATAAAATGCCCGGCAGAAAATTTTAATTCCTCTTTGTGTAACTCAACAATAGCAGAACGCACTCTACAAAACTCCTCATCATCTACAAATGTCATTCCCGCAGCCGATGTCACTCCCGCAGCCGATGTCATTCCCGCGAAGGCGGGAATCTGATCCCCGCCTTCGCGGGGATGACAAGTGGGGGCGAAATTATATTACAAATCCCGTCGTCTGTCTTGTAACTTAAACCCCACCAACGCCTCATCGACCTGTTTAGTCAACGCCATGGCTTTAACCAGTTCACCCATTTGGGAGGGCAAAATTAAGGTTTTAATAGCTTGATCACCTGCCTGGGCAATATCGAGCAATCCGCAAGCCAGTAAAAAAGCCGCCTGGGAAGTGAAACCCGTCACTTGCAGCCCAGCCTGATCCGCACTTTCTGCCAACGTCGTGAAATCCACATGGGCGGTAATATCTTGCAATCCCACCCAAATGAGCGGGTCATGATGAGCCTGATGTTGATAAAAACACATCAAAGTCCCATCACGCCTGTCGGGATGGTAATACTCACGACGCCCATAACCATAATCCACCAGCAATATGACG
>Ga0207003_1054_pt1 | contig 30144 bp, 50 predicted proteins | sample Alteio_BWMinCont_89_FD_153474 | JGI IMG/M metagenome (GOLD analysis project Ga0207003, IMG submission 153474) | Enriched cells from forest soil in Barre Woods Harvard Forest LTER site, Petersham, Massachusetts, United States -... | ecosystem: Environmental > Terrestrial > Soil > Temperate forest >...
GCAGGCTGGGGATATTCGGAGCATGAAGCGAGAGCGGGAACGTGAGCGGAAGCTGGAAAGAGAGCGGGAGCGGGAAAGAGAGCGGGAACATCCCCACCTCGGTGCGACCTATAAGATTACCCGCATGAACGACAGTAGCTACGGGATCGAGGTAGCCATCCCCAACGCGTCCCCAGCCAAGATAACAGGCTTGGCCACCAAAGAGGATGCTGAGCGCTGGATAGAACGCCACAAAAGTGAGATCGCAAACGGCGTGCCCCAGCGTTTAACATTCAGAGCGCGCCAGAAAGCTTAGTACTTCGAGTATTGCCGGAGCCATCTCGTGCCTGATGGCCCGGGAAGCCAGAGGCATAGCGCTACCTACGCCTGTGCGCGTTTCCGACGCGGTTGCGTACCAAGCCCGGCATTCTTCGCAATCTTACTGCGCTTCTTTGCATAGTTCGGTGCGGTCATCGGATAATCCGCCGGCAACCCCCAGCGCCGCCGGTACTGGTCGGGCGTCATATCGAAGGCAGTCCGAAGATGTCGCTTGAGCATGGAAAGCTGTCGGCCATCTTCGAGGCAGACAATGTAGCTGGGCGTCACCGACTTTTTAATCGGCACTGCGGGCTCAGGAAGTTCCGCCGGTGTTCCCTTGACTCTCAGCTCATCGAGCACTTGGTGGACGCTTTGAATCAACGGGGCCACTTCCGATGATGGCGTCTTCTTGCTTGAAAGCTGTGCAGCGACAACTTGAGTCACAAGGGACAGTAGTTCTCCTGTGTTCATATCTTCGGGCATTTCAGTTTCCTGCGTTGTCGGGTGGGTTCTGATTTAGGCAAAAATAGGAGCGTCCACAAGTGCCCGGGCCCATGTCGCAAGCAGATTGCCCCCTGGTGTTATTCTAGCGTTCTTCGTTGAGCCTCGCGTGCAGATGCTTCCCGGTCCTGAAGTAGGGGATGACCTTGGGCGAGACTTCGACCGTGACGCCGGTGCGGGGGTTCTTGCCAAGGCGCGCGCTTCGGTGCTTGACGGAGAAGGTGCCGAAGCCCCGGATCTCGATGCGATCTCTCCGAGCTAGCGCGGTTCCGATCTTCGTGAAAATGGCTTCGATTACGCGTTCAACGTCGCTCTGCTGTAAATGCGGGCTAAGTTCCGCGATCCTTCGCACCAGTTCAGACTTTGTCATTGCAGTTCCCGTCTAGCGACTAGGCGGCCGTAGCCCCCGAATGCCGCGCATCTTATTGAACTATATGATTTTTTCAAGCTTAACGGCTCGATCTACGGTGAAGGCCACTCACTTGACGCAACCTCAGCGGCGGCTGACCGTTGAATCCTCGCTCTGACAGAGGAGGCATCCCGTGCGCCCAACCTGGAATGGCCATTTGCGCCTGTCGTTGGTGTCCTGGCCGATAGGGCTTGTCCCGGCCACCACGGAGGTCGAGCGCATCAAGCTGAACCAGCTCAATCCTAAGACCGGCAATCGGATCTCACTTAAGCAGTGGATTCTGAGACTGGCGAGCCGTTGGAGCGGAGCGAGATCGTCAAAGGCTACAAGCTCGAAGGGGATCAATACGTCATCCTGGACAACGAGGAACTGAAAAGTCTCCAGGTCGAATCCTCTCGCATTCTTGACCTCGAAGCCTTTGTTGATCGGGCCAGCGTCGATCCGATTTATATGGATGCCCCGTACTACATTTATCCGGAGAAGGTCGGGCTTGAGGCTTACCACGTGATAGCTGAGGCCATGGCTGCCGAGAAGAAGGCGGCAATCGGGCGCATCGTCCTTTCGACTCGAGAGCACCCGGTTTTGGTCGAGCCTCGGGGCGGCGGGCTAATGATGTTCCTCTTGCGCACCGCTGACGAAGTGCGGTCAGCCGAATATGTCTGAGGCGGGGGGCCCGGAACTTAGCGGTAAAGCACCTCGACCTTGTGCGGAGGAATCCGATGTAGTGCCGTGAAGGAGGCTGCGACCGCTTCCGCTTCGACCACACTCGCTGCCCTCTTGTCTAACAACAGGCGCGATCGTCCGCTCTCTTTCATGACCAGCGTTAGGGAATATCCCTCGAAAATTTTCGTAATGGTCGCCCGGACGGCAATTACATCGGCCATTCTGCCTCACGACGCGATAACGCACTGACGGTCAGTTTCCCTCACTCTATGAAAGGGGAAAATTCGCTGGGGCTCTTGGTAGCGATTGGAAGTTTGGCTCGCTTTGGCGGTTGCCGCTCAAGGCGCTCTGCTATGGCAGTCTCCCTCGCCGCGAGTTGCGAATACATTGCGCGTGAGTCTGGATTTTGGGACCGGGACGCCTGCAACCCAAATCGCTCAGCTCTCGCTCTATGAAAGCGCACCCGATTGTTGAGTATACTAGCGGTCACAACCTCTTTCGCGAAAGTCATGATGTTAGCTCCCGTGCCTCGCCACAGCGGTTGACCCCGAAGCCGCGGAGAGCGCCGGCTCTTTGGGGGGCCAGGCGCACTCCCGCGGCATCAGCCTACACGGGACGCAGGGGTGCGCTCGCATAGTCTGGGGCTGTTCAGGTCCAAGGGCCTGATAGGCGGCGAGCATTGTAAGGCCTCCCCCTGCTATCTGAAATTTGGCCATTGGGTGACTATCCGTCCGGCCATGGCGGGCACGGTGCGAGGATATTTGACCCCGGCTGCCATTGGGCGGCTGAAGCGGACAAGCGCCAACAGGCTCTGCTGCTTCCGATCAAGTGCGATAAGGCGGGTAAGACGGAAGCGCCGGCTACTGCTGAGCGACAACGGGCTTAGTACCCTCCTCATGTCCGGCGCCCGTGGGTTAGCGGTAAAGCACCTCGACCTTATGCCAAGGAACACCGTGAAGTGCCGCGAACTCTATCGCTACAGTCTCCGCCTCGACGCGGCTAACGACCGTCTTTTCCGCCAACGTATGCGCCTGTCCGTTTTTCTCCAGGACAACTGCCAAGGCGTATCCGCCGTTCGCCCCGGTGACAGTAGCCCGAACGGTGGTTGCAAGGGCCAATGGACTCCTGACGAAACGGAAGCGCACCGAGAGCCTTCGGTTGCCTAAGGATTACACTTCAGCGTCCGTTTGGAATTCTTTGCCGAGGCGCTCTGCCGTGGTGGCCAAATCCTCCTCCACCTTCGCTACTCTGAGGTATGTCTCTCGATTTTTCGAGTTTGAAGTTTCGTCCGCGTAGCGCCGAAATCGGGCAGCGCGCTCCCTATGCTCTTTTGCCTGCGCGGCATAGGTGGACCATACTCGAAACTCAACGGCTCCCATGCTTCCTCCCGTAGGTGTCATTTCATGCGAATGTGGCTGACCCCGAAGCCTGGAGAGCGTCATGCAAGGGGTGGCGCACGCTCCCACGGCTTCTGATGGCTCCGCAAGCCGCCTCCCGATGTCTCGCGAGACCATGGGTCAATCAGGTTCTAATACCCGATTCAGCGGCGCGAATTTTAGCATTTCGGCAGCAATCCAAAGCTCGCCATTGGTTGATAGCCGCTTACACTTATGGATATTTGAAGACAGCTGCCTCTCGTCAGAACATGAAGAAGCACAATGACTGGACCTGACAGGAAGCACGCATCGTCATGCGAAGGGACCGCATAACCCGACAGACTGGTTTCGGGATCACGGGAATCGTTCTATTGGCCTCTTGCCTGTTCATTCTGGGAGCATGCGCTGAGTCACCGACCGAGGCCAAAGCGGTCGCCGCTAGTCCGCCCGCCACTGGGTATGATCCCGGCGGCTATACGATAGTGACAACGCCTCCTACCGGCCCCTAACGCTCGCGGACACTTGACCCGCCTGAGAGCTCGCGCTGGGCTCCTGGAGCGCCCGGACCAAATGAAAGCCCCGCCGAAGCGGGGCTCAGTGAGAATGGATGTCATGAATGCGGATGCTAGAGAATGGTGCTGCCGCTACTTCTGTCAGGCCTGCGGGCTAAATCCGCAGTGCCCCGCGTCGCCCCTCAGCTGGTCCAGCTTTAAAAGCCTGGTTCAGCCACTCGCAAATAACACCGAAGCGGCCGATTCGATATTGGCCTTTTGGTGAAGACCTAGAACATTGGCATGATGCGGGCGGAAGCATGCCGACTAGGACAAAGACGCCGTGATCCAAGGGAATGTCATCGAGCACGCTATCTATTCGGGTCGCCATCCTGTTGCGCAGGCTAAGAGACGAGGGCTAACAGCACGCCCGCAATCAGCGCCAGGGCCCAGCTTGCGACAAGCAGGAGGCCCCTCACGCCACCCATGCCGCTAACCACCTGGAGCGTAAGTTCAGGTTCTCGAATGCCTGCCTCACTTAGTTCCCGCCGTACGTTTCCACACACCCGAAACAAGATGAAGACGGGGATGGCGCTGAAAGCAGCGAGCACGAAGCCGGCGACCCGCATTGCATCCATTTGGTTCCCTCAAGTTCCTCGCACCGACGACAGCATCATGTTCCTGGGCATACCGCCGTACAAGCCGGGGACAGCCTAGGATGAGGCACGAGAGGCGATAGCAGGTCTAGGTCTCTCGAACTAGCCCGAGCAGGAGATGATGGCTGTGGCGAGCGCCCTGACGAATCTGGAATGGGGCATGGATGGCGTACGGGTCACTTCCGCAGATAGATTGGGCGAAGTGTTCGCTGGGCGAACCGATGGCCGTCATCCCATTCGACTAGGAAATAGCCCTGAGCCACTGGTTTATCGGTGGGCTCATCGAAGGAGAAAGTACCGCTTGGCCTATCCGACATCTCGTTGAGAGCGGCGAGCGCTGCCGCCTTGTCTCGACGGACTCCCAGCTCCCATGTTTTGTGGCGCCGGTCCACCTCGCTCCTGTACTCGGCTCTGTAGCGCACCGGCATCCTCCCGCGCCAGAACTGTCAGGAGTCACTATGGAGCCGCTGTCCTAAGGATGGATTAGCGAAGCGCGTGATCCTGGGACTGGCGATGGCGTAGGGGATCGACGGCCCCAGCGACTTGCCAGACTTGAATTGGATTAGGCCCGGGAAGCGGTATTAGAGATCAACTCTTGGAAGAGTGCCCGGGCCTAAAGTCGAAGGTGGCGGGGTTTGTTGCTCGGGGATTGCCAGTTAACCATGATTGCCCAATGCGAACCGCGACAAATGCGCTCTCTGCTCTGTCGCGCGCGCCGAGGTTCGTCAGGACACGGCGGATGTGAGTCTCGACACCGCCGACGCTGATGTCGAGCTCGTGGGCGATGGTGTTGCTCTGCTTGTTCTGGCGAGGTCGGACTAGCACCTGCCAATGAATGGCAGAAGAACCGAACAGGCCACGATCTGCCTCTGCCGGCTCGAGGAGCGCGCCTTCGGTCCGATCGCCCGTATGTAGTAGCTGGTGTATATCCCCAGCGGCTCCGCGTCCGGCGGCATGATGTCCCAACACATCTCAAGACTCGTATCTCTCGTGCCCTCACCGCTTGGCGAGCCAATTTGGGAAAGTTATCTCCGGCTGAGGACGGTCGAAAAAGAAAGGTCATAAGTGAGGCTATAAAGTTTTACGAAGACGAATTGGCCCGCTTGCAACAGCGCTATAGCTCCTGAATCCGGTGCCGGCGGGGCGTCGACAAAGAGCTATCTTGGGGATTTCATGCGGCAATGTGGTTCCTCATCCAACTGTGCGGAAACCGACAGTCTGACGTTATCCCAGCGATCGGCTGACCGGGCATAGGGAGCTTAGTTTGCACTCCTAGGTCGTCCACTGACTTGCCTGGGTAGGGTAGCGCCGTAGTGTACTTCTAGGTCGCTAGAGGGAATCCCGGAAGCGCCGGCTAAAGTGTTTGATCAGTATCACGGGCTCGCAAGCAGTCTACTGAGCCTAGGTCGGCCAACTGAAAGCTTCAACGACAGGATTTCTGTCTTTCCTTGGAGTCGCCGTGACCACATGCCGGGAGGGGACCTGGTTTTTTGGTTGCCGAACCTTTTTGAAGATTTTGGAGCGAGCACATGTATGAGAAGTGGCATAGCCCCCCATGGTCCATGCGCCCGGGGTGGGGGTGGGTGAGTTTAGCAATTGACCAGCCAGCTTGACACGCCATCCTATGAACGCCGGGCACTCAAACCCGGGCAGCAATCCATGGCGCCTGACAGGCACCGCCGTAAGTCTAGACGCGACAACGAGCATGAAACCGCAACCTGACCAATCGCTCAAAGAGGTATTGGCAGGCCTGGTCGAGCGAGTCACCTACCATAATGTGGAGAATGGATTCTGCGTGTTGCGGGTCAAGGCACGCAGCCACCGCGATCTGGTGACCGTCATTGGGTACGCCGCTACGATCTCCGCCGGGGAATGGATCACCGCGTCGGGCGAATGGGTGAACGACCTTACCCATGGTCAACAATTCAAAGCGCGCTTCATGCGGTGCTCAGCACCGACCTCCATCGACGGTATCGAAAAGTATCTCTCCTCCGGCATGATCCGGGGAATCGGGCCGGTGTACGCGCGGAAAATGGTCAGGTCTTTCGGCGAAAAAGTGTTCGATATCATCGAAACGGAGCCCGACCGGCTTCGCGAAGTCGATGGCATTGGCCGTGTCCGCGCTCACCGCATCACCGCGGCCTGGGCCGAGCAGAAGATAGTGCGCGAGATCATGGTCTTCCTCCACAGTCACGGGGTCGGCACGGCGAGGGCTGTACGCATTTATAAGACTTATGGCTCGGATGCCATCCAGATCATGACCGAGAACCCGTATCGGCTCGCGCGCGACATCCGCGGCATAGGGTTCAAGACGGCCGATGCAATTGCCATGAAGCTTGGTATCGAGAAGACCGCGATGATCCGTGTCCGCTCCGGAATCTCCTACGCGCTAACGGAGGCGATGGACGAAGGGCATTGCGGCTTGCCGACCGAGGAGCTTGCACCGCTAGCTGTTGAGTTACTGCAGGTTCCAAAGGAATTGGTTCAGACCGCTCTCGATCTCGAGCTGGCCGACGGGACGGTGATCGCCGACACTGTGGGCGACACGCGATGCGTATTCCTGGGCGGTCTACATCGGGCCGAGAAAGTCATTGCCGAGCGAATACTGCACCTTGCCAACGGGCCGCTGCCCTGGCCCTACATCGATCCGGAGAAGGCGCTCCCCTGGATTGAGCAGAAGACAGGCTTATCGCTGGCGCAAAGCCAGGTCGGAGCAATACGGCTCGCCCTTCTCTCAAAGGTCCTGGTCATAACCGGTGGGCCGGGTGTAGGCAAAACAACTATTATAAATTCCATCTTGCGCATTCTGGCGGCGAAGGGCATGGAACTCTTACTCTGCGCGCCGACGGGTCGTGCTGCCAAGCGGATGACCGAGGCAACGGGGATTGAGGCTAAGACCATTCACCGGCTGCTAGAGGTCAATCCGAGGGGCGGTGGCTTCAAACGCGACAGCGACAACCCGCTCGAATGCGACCTGCTGGTCGTCGACGAGACGTCTATGGTTGATGTCCTGCTGATGCAGGCGCTGATGAAGGCGGTCCCCGGCAATGCCGCACTGCTGATCGTCGGCGACATTGACCAGCTTCCCTCCGTGGGACCAGGTCAGGTCCTGGCCGACGTCATCGAATCGGGCGCAGTGCCTGTCGTGCGGTTGACCGAGGTGTTTCGGCAGGCCGCCCAGAGCCGAATCATTACCAGCGCACACCGTATTAACCAGGGTTTGATGCCTGATCTCTCCCGGCCCGAGGGCAGCAGCGACTTCTACTTTGTGCAGGCGGACGAGCCGGAAACCGCCGTGTCTCGGATCATCGAATTGGTGAAGGCGCGCATCCCGCAGCGCTTCGGCCTCGATCCCATCCGCGACATTCAAGTTTTATGCCCAATGAACCGCGGCGGCATCGGTGCCCGCTCGCTGAACATCGAGCTGCAGGCGGCGCTAAACCCGGCCGGCGACCGCAAGGTCGAGAGGTTCGGATGGACTTTTGCCCCCGGTGACAAGGTCATGCAGATCGAGAACGACTACGACAAGGAGGTCTATAACGGCGACATTGGCTACGTCGACGATGTCGATCCCGATGTGGACGAACTGACGGCCAGATTTGACAGTCAGACCGTTACCTATGGCTTCGGCGAGCTCGACGCTTTGGTGCCGGCATATGCTGCGACAATCCACAAGAGCCAGGGGTCGGAATATCCAGCGGTCGTCATCCCGGTGATGACCCAGCACTATGCCATGCTGCAGCGGAACCTTCTCTACACCGGCGTTACCAGGGGCAAGAGGCTAGTCGTGCTGGTGGGCCAAAAGAAGGCGGTCGCCATCGCGGTGCGCAACGTCTCGGGTCGCCGCCGCTGGTCAAAACTGAAGGAATGGCTAAATGACGGGGCGCATCGATCTTAGGCCTCGCATTTCCCTTCAGGAGCTGCGTCCGGCCTGGCCAAAGCCTTTCGGATTCATCCCCTATCACCCAGTGCATCTTCGCTTTGAGCCCCGGCAGCGCGCTTGCGGCACCTCATTCGAGCGGCCGGAGTTGGCGCGGGCTGCGCAATAGGTGCTTCGCTGTGGCGGCTCAGGAGGGCGGCCGTTTTGGCCAGTGCCTCAGTCAGAACTATGCTCCGGTTTGGTGACGATCCGGCCCGCGATCTCGGCCATACCGAAAATCCCTCCGGAACAACCGTCTTAAAGGCCAGCAATTCAGCGGCCTCATTGCTTCCGTTCTGATCATACTAATATCGGTTGATTTCGGTATACTAGCCGACTATGGTGCAGGCCATCAGCCACTAGGGAGATTGCCTGCCATGTCACCCCGCCATCATGCCAAGCCCCTACGTGCTGCCCTCTATCTCCGGGTCAGCACAACTGGGCAAACGGTCGAGAACCAGCGCCGCGAGCTAGAGGCAGCTGCCGAGCGACACGGGTGGGCCGTCGCCCAGATCTTCAAGGATGCTGGCATCAGTGGTGCCAAAGGTCGGGACAAAAGGCCGGGGCTTGATTCGCTGCTCAAGGGCGTTGCCCGTCGCGACTTCGATCTGGTGGCGGCATGGTCGGTTGACCGGCTGGGACGTTCTCTGCAGGACTTGGTTGCGACTCTTGGTGAGCTGCAGGCGAAGGGAGTGGGCCTCTACCTTCACCAGCAGGGAATTGATACGACTACTCCCGCCGGTAAGGCTCTCTTCCAGATGCTCGGCGTGTTTGCTGAATTTGAGAGGGCAATGATCCGTGAGCGGGTTATGGCGGGGCTGGCGAGGGCAAAGGCGCAGAAGATCCAGCTAGGTCGGCCTCGGGTATCATCCGAGGTCGAGGGCAGTATCCGAGAAGCCCTGTTGACCGGGAAAGGGATCGTCAGCACAGCTCGCGATTTGTGTGTGGGTGTGAGCACAGTGCAGCGTGTGCGAAAGGAGATGGAGCCGAAGGTTGCCGCGTAGAACGGCAGGCGGCCAGCTCATTTCCCGAAATCGTTTTGGCTTCAGATTCGACCGGCGAATTTTCTACTGATCCGTAGCCGAGGTCGCGCAACAGAGAACGAAGTTCATCCTCTACGTCAGACGGCGCCAAAGGGCCAATCAAGATTTCGCTGATCGAATCTGGCTTCTGGAGAGGCATAGCCAGCGGGATATGAGCCTGTCCTTGCTGCATAAACAACAATGAACCGCATACAAGCAAGGGAGCTACGAATGACCGACCTCTCACCTTGGGTCGCAATCGCGATCATGGAAACGGTTGGGGAAGCCGAGCCGGATGGCATAGCCGCCGGGTCGATTTGTGCCGCTCTCACAGAACAAGGCTATTCGCTCGATCAGTACGAACAGATCTTAGCGGCACTGGTCGCGCGCAACTTTCTCCACAAACAGGGGGATGTGTACTATGTCTAAAGGTGTCTTCTCACGCTGATGTGGCCGCCTCCCAAAGCCGCGGAAAGCGCCGGATCTGTGGGGGAATGGACGCTTTCCGGCGTCAGCATATGCGGCACTCAGGGGAGCGACTCGTATAGCTTGGGGCCGATCAGGTTCAAGCGCCTGATTAGGCGATGCCAATTGTAGCGTTATGGCGACACTACGAAATTGCCCATAGGGTGATTATCCCAGAGGCGACGGTGACGGTGCACGTAGTGGTGACCTGCCTTCGGGGCCAACCTCAGGACCGGTCCAAAGCGCCGATCTGGTCGGTGGGCCTCGCAGTGATGACGGCATGGAAGTGTCCGTGACCGCAGCACGTGTTTATGGGGCGCCCTCCGTTGCCCGCCGCTAAATTATGATCCGGCGCAATATGCAATACATCGCCGGGGAGGATCGAGGATACGGCCATTGGCAATGGTGAACATCGGGGAACCTATGCAGTAAGCCACTTTGCTGGGGGCTAGGAGGGGTACCTTCACCGCCGCTTTAACTGCTGGGCGAGTTCGGGAAGCCAATCATCGATCAACATCTGGACTAATTCTGTCCGCCTATCACCGCCAGCGTCCTCATACTCCAGCGCCTGCGACTCCAGCCGTTCTCGCTCTTGGCCGATTTGAATATCAATGATTTTGCGAAGGTCTGCGTTCGGATCAACCTGCAGGCGAAGAGCAAGCTGTTCCCGAACTCGCTTTTCTATGGCTGCCCTTAACTGAACCAGGAAATTATCAACCATCCCCGTCGTCCGACCTTTGGTGGGACTGTCCAATTCATGACGGAATTACACGGCGAACAACGTCCGCCGTCAATGCTTGCCGACTAGAGGCTACGGCGATGACGCCATCCCTCCGGCTGTCAGACGTGTCCGGCCAAGCGCAGTGTCGCGCTGCAGTAGTGGGCGGTAACCAGCGATATCGCCGCCCCTCGCCAGCCACTCACTTGAAGACCGACCAAGCTTTCTTGACGCTCTCCTCCATCGCCTTCCAGGCCGTGTCCGCACCCTCTCTCAGATGATCCCACGCGTGGTCGCCGGCTTTCTGGATTTCCGCCAGTTGTTGCTGCATCGCATTCCGCCGTCCGCGCAGCTCCTTGAGCTGCTTCTCGTACGCTTCCTTCACACTGGCAAGCGGCTGCTTCGCCTTAACATCCAACTTCGAAATCTCAGCATTCCATCGGTCAAGTTGCTCTTTGAGCTTTCTGACATAGGCGTCTCTCGCGGTCATGGATTCCTCCATATGTCCGCCCAACGGGTAGCCCCTGGGCTCCATGCATTGCATGGGGCCAGGATGCGCCCCGGAACCTTGCTCAACAAGCGGCTGTTTGAAGTGGCCGTCAATAAGAGCAGTTGATGGCGCGGTGGTGGGTCTCGGTCTTGGTAAGGATCGAAAGCATGAGGTGGGCCACGTCTGCTCGTGAGATGCGTGATGCCGACGGCTTTGGAGCGGCGCCGCTCCACGTTCGGTAGTTTCCCCGCTGCGGACCGTTCGTCAGCATAGCGGGACGCACGATTGTCCAGTCCAATTCGCTCCTGGCTATAATCGATTCCTGTCTTTCCTTGTCCGCATAGATGCGAGCCAGAAAGACTGGTACGGCGATCCAAGTGCCTAAAAGGCCGAGCTGCCCTCGGCTGTCACCCACGCCAAGCGAACTCTCCACGACCAGCCGCTGCACGCCCTGGCGCTCCATGGAGCCCACGATCCACTCGGCGCTCTGAGAGAATAGCGTGATGTGCTTGAAAAGGGACCTTGTGCCGAGTGCTGACAGGACAGCACCCTGCCCCTCTATCGCAGCGTCAACTGAGACCTGCTTAAGCGCATCGCCTTCGAATATACAAAGGCGCTGGTGAAAAATCCCGACCGCCTGTGCGTGACGGGCAAACGCAGTGACCTCATGCCCGAGCTCTAACGCCTGCCGAACGAGTTCGCGGCCCGTGCCACCCGTGGAGCCAAATACAACGAGTTTCACCTGATGATTCCCATGTAGTCTCCAGATCGGCATGAACCACATCAATCAGCCGGTGTAACCGGAAAGGTGTTCGGTCCCGAGACAGATGCCCGGGGTGCCGCCGTCGAGACGACCGGCATTGCCATACTCGATGGGGTTAAGCCCAGCGGGTGAATGGCCAGATAGAGTGCCTCGGTCTCAGTTCACCGAATATCCGGCTGTTCTGAGCCAGCCTGCCTTCAAGAAAGCGGCGCTCCTGAAGGTCGAATTCGTATATGTTTGGACGCCAATTGTAGAGGACGGACATGCGCAAATCCCCAATCTCTATAAGGTCGCTATAGTATGAAGCCTGTGCTCATTGCCTTAACATGCTTCCTGATGCTGGGCGCCGCTTTGGCTCAGGCGGATTCCAACACGCTCTCGGTCGCCGAATACCACAACGGCCCTGATCGGAGCGGGCACTATGTTGTTTCGGGATTGACATGGGATCGCGTCCGCAACATTCACGCGGTAGCAGACTTTCGGGGAGACATCCAAGGTCACGTCTATGCTCAGCCGCTCTATTGGCATTCGTCTAGTTCCAGCGGAGGGCTCCTCATCGTCGCCACAGAAGACGACGCCGTTTACGCGCTGGATTCCAGAACCGGTGCGGTTGTCTGGAAGAAATCACTAGGGAGCCCCGTCTCGTCGTCCTCATTGTCCTGCGGGAACATAGAGCCGCTCGGCATTACCGGTACGCCGGTCATCGATGCAGGCTTGCAGGCGGTGTACCTCGACGCCTTCGTTCGTCAATCCGATGACCCTCAGCACCTAATCTTCGGGCTTTCCCTACGCGATGGGTCAACCCTGCCGGGTTGGCCGGTGAACGTATCAACGGCAGCCCAGAGAATAGGCTTGCACTTCAATTCCCGCGACCAGGATCAGCGTGGCGCACTCACCATCGCTGGTGGTCGCATGTACGTGCCTTATGGAGGTCACTTCGGTGATTGTGGTGTCTATCATGGCTGGATAGTGGGCGTATCGCTACAGGATACGAAGAACGTCGTTGCCTGGGAAACTCGCGCGAGAGGAGGTGGCATCTGGGCCCCGGGCGGTGTGAGCTACGCCGACCAGTCTCTATTCTTCGCGACCGGAAACACCATGGCGACATGGTGGTGGTCCGATGGCGAAGCGGTGATCCGCCTCGGCCTCGACTTGGAGAGCTCTGGCCTTTCGCGAGACTTCTTCGCACCACGTGATTGGAGGGAGCTCGACGATAACGATGCCGACCTCGGTGGCACTGCTCCTTTACTGCTCAGCGGGCCGAGCGGCCGGGGATCGGTCCCGCTATTGCTCGCGCTTGGCAAGGATGGCAAGGCGTACCTGGTCGATTGGCAGAATCTTGGCGGAATCGGCGGCGCCTTGGTTGCTCGAACGGTTTCGGGCGGGCCAATTCGCACTGCGCCCGCAACCTTCCGTCTTGGCGACAATGCGCTTGTCGCTTTCCAGGGTGAAGGCATCGACTGCCCGAATAGCGTCGAGAACGTCCGTCTTACCGTGCTAAGAATCAGCGGCGAGCCGAAGCCTGGGATTGGCACGGCATGGTGTGGCTCTTTCGAGGGCGAGGGCGCGCCGATTGTGACGACCTCAGACGACAACGGGGCCAATCCCATTGTGTGGATCGTGGGCGCCGAGGGAGACAATCGCCTGCACGGATACCGAGGCGATACGGGCGAGGAATTGACGAAGGCAACCGGCGAAACGATGCAGGGACTCCGCCACTTCGTTACTATATTGGCTGCCGAGGGCAATCTTTACGTCGCAGCCGACGATCGCGTTTACGCCTTTGCATTCTGACCAGCAAAGCTCGATCTCGCCCAGCAGCTAAGGCCTAGCTAGGCACATCGTTTCCAAAATCAAATAGGGATCATTTTGATGCAAACTCGGTACGTAGCCGTGTGTGACAAGCTTGGAAGGCCTCTCAAGACCTACCCCATAGCAACTTCTTACAGTGGCGACGGTAGCCAGGATGCTGACCTGGTTAGGGAAGCATTGGAACGGGCGAAAGGCGAGAGATTAGTGCCTGAAAGCGAACTAGGCAGTCTTACGGTCAAGGTACCGGAGAAGATGAAGCTTTGGCGCTAGGCGGATAGTGGTGGCCTCTAGAACTAGCGCGGGTTTTTGCACAAGGGGCGAGGGACGTGGTTAGCCATGCCCACTTATGTATTCTGGCATAGCCCCCCCAGGTCCATGCGCCCGGCGGCGTGGGTTGACCTGCCAGCGCCTACGCAACGGCATCTACATGTTCCAAAGCTTGGTGAGGTAGGCTAAGCCATGGTGACCGCAGCTCACTTGATGGCGACAAGGGGAGGGTTCCCGCGGAGGAATATATGGAAACCGTCCTCCCCGCTGCCCGCGGGCACGCCTCGCCTGAAGCGAACCTCACAGCTCGGGTGGGGTAGATCCAACTCACTTTGGCGGTGGCACCGGAGAATCGCTGAGAGTTCGCAAAAAGACGATCAAGTCGGCACGATCTTGAGGTGCTGAAATGCCCTCCATCGTCATGGCGACGCCAGGGACAGTCCAGGCCGGTTGCGCAAGGTAGGCGTTCAGCGCGTCGTAGGTCCAATATCCACCTACTGACTTCAGAGCGTCCGTGTAGCGGTAGTCCCCGAAGCTGGCTTTCCGGCGGCCAACAATGTTCCAAAGTGGCGGGCCTTCTTTGGTCTCCCCCTCCCGATCCATAGAATGACAAGCGGCGCATTTCTGGGCGACAATCTTGCCGTTTGCCGGATCGGCCGAAACAAGTAACGGCGTGATGTCGGCCACCGGCGGTGCTTTCGTCCCTCGCTCCCGCAAAAGGTTGGCGATGTCGGGATGTCCGTTCACGATGGCAAAATGGAGCGCCGGCTGATTGAACATCGCGACTGCATTGATATCGGCGCCATGATCCAGAAGGATGCGCACCACCTCTATATGCCCCGATATGGCGGCAACATGTAAGGGCGTCTGGTTCCCCGACTTACGGGCGTTCGGATCGGCGCCGTGTTCCAGAAGCAACTCCGCGACTGATGCGAACCCCTCTGCAGCCGCGGCATGCAGCGGCGTTCCCCAGACCGACGCTTGATTTACATTGGCACCGTTTTCGATAAGGAAAATAGCTGCCTCCGGATGGTCTTCCTGGATAGCGTAGTAGAGCGGCGTACCAACTCCCGAGCTTTGGTTGATATTCGCGCCCTGAGATAGAAAACGCTTTATTTGCTCAATGTCGCCCGCCCTTGCGGCATCCTGGAGCGATCCGGCTATCGCTAAAGAGGAGAAGCCGAGCGATAGCCAAACAATAAGGTGCGTGAGCCTGAAAAGCATAAGAACCAGCCCGGTTTGCTTTCAAACCTGTCCTTCATTTAATGCCTTGATTCCGACCGCAGACGACGGCCACGAGGACTCAAAGTGACAACTACGAATGATTGCTCCTCGGCTCGTTAATGCGCCTCGTCAACTTCCGACTGCCTGCTGTAGTTCAAACTCGCGCGTCCAGGTACGGTCCAGGGATAACGCGACCATGCCTAACTCACACATATTCGACGGGGCGACGCGCTGTAGAGCCCAGAAGCGGCCCAGGGCAGTACAAAAAATTGGTCAAATCTTTGCACTGCAACTTGAGCTGGAAGGGGCTGCGCTCGTTCCTCACTGCTCCGCCGCATTGATTTCTCGCAGTAATGCCAGATACTTGTCGCGCTGCTTAACTGGTTTCCACCAATCGACCTTCTTTAGGTTCTCTGGATCGTCCATGCCGAGCTCGTGATAGACCTTCTTGGTGTCGGCATCGAGATAGTCGACGAGCCTGGCGTTGGAGTAGCCATACCCGGTCACAGCGTGCGCCAGCGCCTGGCTTTCCGCCGATGATACCCAATTTAACCAGGAATAAACGCACGGGTTTCCTGACGCCCCCTTTACGATGAGCCAGCTGTCGCTCCAGCCGCCCCGTCCTTCCTCGGGCTTGAGATCAAGGACCTTGCGGCCTTGCTTCCGCAGACCGACGAGCGTCGCCTCCCAGGCCATCCCGCCAATAACCTCATTCTTCGACATCAGGTCATCCATCTCGCTCGCAGTGGTCCAGAATCTCCGGATGTTGGGCTTCAACTCCTTTAGCTTGCCTCGAACCGCGTTGAGCTGTTCATCGGTAAGATTGAAGCTATCTTTGAAGCCTAGCAGCCGGGCGGCCATGTAGATCAGCTCGATGTCATCCCACACCGCGATTTTGCCCTTGTATTTTGGGTTCCAGAGCACCGCGAGACTGTCGGGCGCGCCGTCGAGAGCGTCGGCGTCGAAGATAATGCGGATAATGCCCCATCCGTAGGGCACGCCGTAGAGCTTCCCATCTTTGGTCAGCCACTCTGGTGACTGGAACTCAGGAAAGAACTGGTTCAGATTCGGCAGCTTGGCCGTGTCGATGGGCTCGACCATGCCGGCATCGATCGCTCGCATGGTCGTATCATTTGACGGTGATACAAGATCGACGCTGGCCTTGCCACCGGCCAGTTTTGCTAGCATCTCGTCGTTTGAGCCAACGTACGTCGCGCTGACCTTGCAGCCGCTCTGCTGTTCATAGGGCTTAGCGAAACTGTCGTCGGCGTAGCCTTCCCAGGTAAGCAGATTGACTGTCTCCGCGGCCTTCGCCAGTGGCAAAGCGAACAGGACTGCCAGCGCAGCGAGCGCGGCAGCACATGAGTTTCGGAGGATCGGTGCTTGCATGATTCTGGTCCCCGATTTGGTTGCACATCCCGCTTAGCGCGGATCTCAACGCGACGTTACAAACCTAAATGACGGACCGTGGCCAATCCGCGACATCCAGTGGCGCCAGTCTCACGCGCCGCAGTTAATTCAATGGTATACCAGACAGCGACGGGTACCCATGAGTGAGACGCGATCTAGTACTTGTATCAAAGGGGGCGTCATCGTTCCGTTTATCCGTCGGCAATAATATTGCCCGCTAAGCCTTCTGACTTGCTGCAGGGCGTTAAAAAAGTGTCTAAAGTGGCAGTCGTCACGGTCCACTTCCCTCCTCGAACGAGGGAGTTTAAATGGCGTCGCTTCAACTGAAGCTGCTCGGGGGGTTCACGGCTTGCCTGTCGTCCGGACAGACCGTCACGGTTTCCGGAAGGAAGAATCAGGCGTTGCTGGCCTATCTCGCCATGAATGCGGGAAAGGGGTTGCTGCGGGAAAAGCTCATCAATCTGTTCTGGAGTGACCGTGACGATAGCCACGCCCGTAGCAGCCTTCGCCAATCACTGTTTGCCCTTCGACGGTATCTTGCAGGGATTGATCCGCCGCCATTCGTGCTTAGCGGGGATGTCATCTCAGCAGACACGGCAGCGATCTCGGCCGATGTGACGCGGTTTGAGCAGCTGGTGACATCCGGCTCCGTCACCGATTTGAGGTTCGCTGCTAAGCTCTACGAAGGAGACCTATTAGATGGAATGGTTGTTCGCGATCCTGCCTTCCAAGAATGGCTGGCAATGGAGCGAGAACGGTTGCATGAGGTCATCATCGGGGTGCTTAGCAGGTTGCTTCAGCAATTGGACGGCACCGACGCAATTGTAATGGCGAACCGACTCGTTGCCCTCGATCAACTGCGGGAATCTTCGCACCGAACGCTAATGAAAATCTACGCCGACCGGGGTCAATTCGAACCGGCGATACGCCAATACCATATCTGCCGGAAGGTTCTATGGCGCGATCTGCGCATCAGGCCCACCAAGGAAACCGAAGATGTCTGGCGTGAAATAGCCGAACGCAGAGATCGGCCTTTCGGGGCAGGAGGCGGTGCCCCGGCGAAGGTTAGCGAGAGGGGACCGGTCTCCACACCGGGCGCAGCTGCGTTGCTGCCCAGCCCGAAGGTAGGCACGCCGAATGCATTCGACGCCCAGTTGGAAGGTCGCCCATCGGTTGCTGTTCTCCCATTCGCCAACATGAGTGGTGATCCCGCGCGATCGTACTTCAGCGACGGGATTACCGACGACATCATCACGGAACTGTGTCGCTTTCGCGAGGTACTTGTAGTTGCCCGCGGATCGTCCTTTCAGTTCCGGGGCGATGTGGATCTCAAGGAGGTGGCCGCAAGGCTTAGAGTACGATTCATCGTAGTGGGCAGTGTACGCCACTGGGACGAACACATTCGCATCAACGTTCAACTTGTGCATGCAGCGACCGGTAGTCACCTGTGGGCAGATCGCTTCGACAGCGACGTTGGGGATATCTTCGTCATTCAAGATGAACTGGTCCAGACCATCGTCGCCAAGGTAGCAGGACAGCTCAGAGTGACGGATGTGGAGCGGCTGCACCATCAGAGACTTGGCGATATGACCGCCTATGATTGCCTGCTGCGCGGTATGCAACACGCCGAAAACACGGGCTGGAGACAAATTAGAAAGGCTATCTATTGGTTCGAGAAGGCGTTGGAGTATGAACCGAACTATGCCTCAGCGCTGGCCCTCCTCGCACGCTACAAAGGCGAGGACAGCTTGTTTCGCCAATCCACCGAGACTATAGATCAGGCGTTGTTAATGGCTAGCCGCGCCGTAGCGCTCGATCCGAACAACAGCTTGACCCATGCGTCACTAGCCGTGGTTCATTTGCACGGCCTGTCTTACGGTCGGGGCTCGCATACCGTTGCCGCGCATGAACTGGAGACGGCATCTCGCCTCAATCCGAACGATACCTACGTCATGGTGAGCCGCGCCTTGCAATATACCTACAGCGGTCAAGCAGACGCCGCGCTACGGCTCATTGAAAAGGCGGAGCGGCTAAACCCGAGCTGCCCGAATTGGTATCTGTCAAGTCGTGGCTTTGCGTTATTCGAATTGCACCGATATGCAGAAGCGGCTGAGACCTTTGAACGGGTGACATCGCCGGCCCATTGGGATCACTACTATTTGGCGGCATGCTATGCGAACCTGGGGCGACTATCTGATGCTCGCCCGCAAGTTGCCAAAACGATTGAAAAGGCCCCTTTTCTGACGATGAGTTCATTCCCTCGCAGGAGTTGGTACGCAGATTCCGAGGGCCTTCACCACGCCCTCGATGGCTTGCGCAGGGCGGGGCTGCCGGATTGAAGGTGCGTCACTTCGGCCCGTGGCGCGCGCGCGATATTGCCCGAGCCAGTCGTGCCGCTCTCCTATCTCTCGACCCTACCCGCCCGTCCACCCCGACGCTCGTCCGGTCTGATTGGCCGCTTCATTCACAGGACCTTTCGCGGCCCTGCCATAGGCTTCCTTGACTCCGGCAATGAACCCGGATGTCGTCCCCGAGGCGATTCGGGCTTCCTGCCTACTGCTGGCGATGTCCCGATCGATACCAACTCGCCAAGTCGGGCTTCCCGGCGCTTCGATGATCGGTATCCCTAGCCTTCCTCGGAGTCGCAGTAACCCACATGCCCAGCGAATGGAGTGGGATCGGGCTCTTTTAGTTGCCGAACCTTTTTTAGGATTTTGGAACAAGCACGCATACGAATTCTGACGTAGCCCCCCAGGTCCATGGGCCCCGGGCACCCTTGGTGAACTTCAGGCGAAGGGTGTGGGCCTCTACCTTCACCAGCAGGGAATTGATACGACAACTCCCGCCGGTAAGGCTCTCTTTCAAATGCTTGGCGTATTTGCTGAGTTCGAAAGGGCAATGATCCGAGAGCGGGTTATGGCAGGGCTGGCGAGGGCAAAGGCGCAGATGATCCAACTAGGTCGACCTCGGGTATCCTCGAAGGTCGAGGACAACATCCGTGACGCGCTGACCAACGGGACGGGCATTGTCCGTACGGCCCGCGAGCTTGGCGTGGGCGTTAGCACAGTGCAGCGTGTGCGCAAGGAGATGGCAGCCTACGAGACGGCAGCGCAACCCCAGGGCAGCCCCAGGTTGAATGATGATGGTCCTGCCGCTCGTCGCGAGGCTTCGATATCCCATCCCTCCGAACAATCTCCGCTCCGAAAGGGGAATCACGATCCGCTTTCCGTGGGAATGCCAATTTGCAAGACAGCCGAGGCAAGACCTTGAGTGTGTTCGCCGCGCGGTAGCGCTCATTAGGATTCGCAGCCGAGTAGCAAAGGACATCCACGCCCTGGTTGCCTTCGATGTCCACTATGCGCAGCCGCTGCCCTTGCTTGATGATCGAACTCCATGGCTGGTCCGGTGGTATGACCTGTTCGGGCGCTATCGTCTGGGCCGCCATGGCTACCTCCGCCCCACTGCTTCAATAGGTCGAGCTATTGGGACTGCTATTGCCCAGGGCGCGGCTTGTTCCCCGAAGGAGGGACCGTAACGGCGTTCTTCGGTGAATCGACAGACCAAGCAGTATGATCATCTACGATCACGCCCTTTCAGTTTGGGGGAAACCGGGCCGACTTGCTCCCCGTTCCGATTTCTGCACCACTCCCATCCAAGGCATGGACAGTGAACCTATAGGTATGAGAACCGGAGGGAGGGCACGGTCCCGTATAGGCAGTCAGCGCACCCGCGGGTATATCCCCATCTGGACTAGCCGTAATGGTTCCGCCGCCGTGATGGTAGGTCGGTACGTCTAAATCCTGCAATACCACCTCAAATTTCACGGTCCCGCTCGGCACGTTTCTCAGGTGAATCTCGGGCGACTTGCTCGTGCATTTTTCAGTTTGCGCCCACGAAAAATCGACTTGGAGTTGGGCTTCGTCCGCTACCGCCGGGGCCGCAAAGCCGCTCGTCGCAGCGACAGCGCAAAGCACCCAGTATTTCCTGACTGATTTTGGCATTCGGAAACGCCGCATTGGACTGATCGCTCCGCGTCCTGCATCGAATCTCGAACAGTTCGCGGAAAGACGGAGCGCCACATTTCTCACGAATTGCCCACCCCCATATTCTGAGAATCAGAGAGCCTCGGTGGCAATCCAGATTTTCGGAGCCCCACGGACACCAGCATCACGCATAGCAGCCTTCAGCTTGGCAGATGAAGCAAACGCATTGGCCTTTCGCTTCGTCGCAAAATCATGCCAAACGGTCACATCGTTCCGGTCAGCAGCACCCCGATAGACCCCCGCGCCAAGGACACCCAGCGCGGACCGCTCTTTGTCAAATGCGTTATAGACCTTCCGCCACTTGGCGTAATTGCTAACCGCGTGCCGTATGAACAGCCTGACCATCTCGTTTCTCCCCCGGTGAACATCGGCCTTGCAGCTCGCTCATAGCATCGCAATGATACTCGACCGTTCTGCGCATTGGTAGGTCCATTCTAACGCCTGGAAGCGCGCTGGAACTTTGCTATTCAACGGATAGCCAAGCAATCGTGCCAAAACGAAAAACCCAACCAGCCGCTCCTACCGATGCAGAAATCCGCCTACTGCTGGCCCGCTACAAGTGCCCGGTGCCATTCCATGCCGTTCGCACCCGGTTTCTCGGCAATATCGCCTCACCTGCACTGAATGTGTCGCCGATAGAGGTTGTGAAGAGCCTCTGGGGTGGTGAGTTACCCGAATTTGAATCGACCGATGAGGTAAATGAGTTGATGGCCATGCTGGTGATGGGACTGTGGAATGGGCTCGCTCGGCACCAGGAACGCAAAGCTCCCTTTCGGCTACTCCGGTTCAACATTCCGACGGACAGGGAAGCACTCGGCAACCTCGCGTTAGTGCGGAGTCAGGAACTGGAGGGTTTCATCGAAGGTGTGTTCGGCAACAGAAATGAGATGGACCTTCCAGAACGGGCGCACAAGGCACTCAAAGACCTCGGTGAGATTCGCGCACTATTCCTAGGTGTCCACCGGGTCTGTTCAGACCCAACCAAATTTGCGTCGAAGGCGGATGTGACGAAGACGGTGCATCAGCTTGCAACACTTTCCCGGATCGCCGAGCACGAGATTTATGAGGCGGTCCTATCCTGTACGAGGGCACGTCGAGACATGCTGAGCAGGTTGGCTATGACAAAGCCCACGTTACACTGAGCTTCGTCCGGCCCACTTCGGATGCGGACGGTCGGAGTTATGCGGTTAGGAGCCGAAAGAGCTATCGGAGGGTTGCTTCTTCACGCGCCAGGAGGGGCGCAGAGATGGTGAGTTATCCCGGCAAATGGCCTCCCCGGCGCATGGACGACCAGTTGTTAAGAGACAAGCTGTTTATGAGAGATAAGAGCCAAGAGGGACCTTGGGAAGAGTGATGTAGTTGGAAACTAATTAAATTGAGAAGCAGACATATAGCTGGAATGGTTAGTTATATTTTACTAGATATAGTGGTAAGAGGGGATATATGCGGATATATAGAGGTTATTCCTTAGGTTAGGTGTGTTGGGGGTTTCTTTTTCTGTGGAAAGCCCTAGGTACCAGTACTAGTAACAGATAATTAGAGGGCTCTCCCACGGCTAACTCCCCCAGATAAGTTACTTAATGACCCTGGGGACCTCGATCCGCTGACGGGCTCCATCCGAAGGCTTCAAGAGATCCATACGGAGGCTTTCAAGAGTACGTCTCCAGGTATGAAGCTTCAATCAGCCATGCAATTGGATACCTTCAACCACTCCTAAGTTATTCAGAGGACTCGATAAATTGCCCTCCTTTTATGCCATTGACTGCTTCCAAAACAGCAGACCCCATCTAGGTGCCCATTTCGCGCCTGCAATGTGTACCCCACCCAACCACGGTCTGGGCGCCTCCCCTGCTTTTTAAATGCATCACAGAGCCCGCCAGGTGACTCAGGAATCGCTTTATAGCCATGGCGGCTACCCACACCCAGCGCAAGGAGGCACTTTCGCTTGTACGAGTCTTAAACCTGCATTCACCGGATGGCGCGGTAATTTACTGCGCCGTCGTGGCGATTCAGATATAATAATCAATAGGTTAACCTGGATCGTCCGAGGCCGTCATGGAGAACCCAACGGGTGAATCAGCCGATGGCGTTCTCAGGCTCGACTTCGACCGCCGATTGACGCTCCAGTTTCGCGGCTCCGCCGTCACTTCCGATGCGGGCTTGCTGGCCTATCGCGAACTCGACGATGCCCTCGGCCTCAGCGCGATGGCGGGCGAGAAGCTCGCCGACGCACGCACCGGCAAGAACGGCCGCCATGCATTGGTCGGGTTGCTGCGACAGTCCGTGTTCGGGCGGCTTGCCGGATACGAAGACGTGAACGATGCCGAACGCCTGCGCCATGATCCGGCGATGCGCTGGATCGTCGGCGGCAAGGCGGCTTTGAGCGCGGCGGCATCGCCGAGCCAGATGGGGCGTTTCGAGACGCGCTGGCTAACGGCGCAGAAGAACCTCTCGGCGCTCGTCGATCTATCCGGCCAATGGATCGATCAGGTCCATCGCCGCCGTCCGCCGAGGGGCGTCGTGCTCGACATGGATTCGAGCGTCAGCCCGACCCATGGCGAGCAGGAGTTGAGCGTGTGGAACGGCCACTACGCCTGCACCTGCTACCATCCGCTGTTCGTGTTCAATGACTTCGGCGACCTGGAACGCTGCGCGCTGCGCCCGGGCAACTGCATTCTGCCGACGGCTGGAAGGACGTGCTGGAGTCGGTGGTGACGCGCTATCGCGACAAGGTCTCGCGCCTCTATTTCCGCGCCGACGCCGCCTTTGCCAATCCCGATGTCTACGAGTTCCTCGAAGCCGAGCGGATCAAGTATGCGATCCGGCTCCCGGCGAACCGCATCCTGCAGGACAGGATCGGCTACCTGCTCAGACGCCCGGTCGGGCGTCCTCCCATCGAGGTCCGACGGTTCTACGCCAACTTCCACTATCAGGCTGCAAGCTGGAAGATACCGCGCCGGGTCATCGCCAAGGTCGAGTGGCATCCGGGCGAGCTTGTTCCGCGCATCGGGTTCGTCATCACCAATCTGTCACGCCTCGCCGAGCGGGTTGTCGCCTTCTACAATCAGCGCGGCACGGCGGAACAATGGATCAAAGAGGGCAAGAACGCGATCAACTGGACACGGCTGTCGTGCCGGTCGTTCGCCGCCAACGCCGTCCGGCTCCAGCTTCACGCGCTGGCCTACAATCTCGGCAACTTCCTGCGTACCCTGGCGACGCCGGAGCCGATCAAGGACTGGTCGCTGACCAGCCTGAAGGAGAAGCTGATCAAGATCGGCGCCAAACTCATCAGCCACGGCCGCTACATCGCCTTCCAGATGGCGGAAGTCGCCATCCCGAGGGGCCTCTTTGCCGACATCCTGCGCCTGATCGTGGAGCTGCGGCCGCCGCCCGATCCAGCGCCGGCATGAACGGCTCTCTTATCCAAGTGCTGGAACGGAAGCCATGGGAGAAGCGCGCCTGGATGGAGGCGAAATCGACGTTCCTGGCGCAGAATGCACTGCCGTCACCAACTTTGGTGCCCGGCAGCCCCAATGACGACGGCCCCGGCTTGCCGACGGCCGTGTTTGCCGCCAATATCAGCGTGGAGAGGCTGGTCATCCGGTGGATGTCGGTTAAGTCTGGACTGGGGATCATCCGAGGAGGGCCAGCCGGCCAAAAGAGAAAGATAGGGTGGGAAGGATGCCAGAAATACTGAAGCCGCTTTCGGGCCCTGAAGTCTCGGGCACCGAGGATTTTCCGCCGCTGTTTTGCCTCAAGTTTACTGATCCGGAGTTTGCCAAGTTCCTTGCTGACCCGGCGACAACCGTCAGGAATCTCGGACACCATGTGGATAATCTCACGGTGAGTGTCAGCAATAGCGCCTGGATGCTCAAGGAAAGAAAATGGATCAAGCCCAGTAAGCTTTCAACCGCACACCTCCCCCCAGCGCATAACTGGGTTTGGTGGTGCGGCTACCAAGACGAGATGTGTGTTTGTTACCGTGTTCTTGGCGGGTAACGCCGGGAAGTCACTGGGGGTAATATACGAGAACATGTCCCCCCGCACGGGCCTTAACAGTTCGTGCCCAGCTTCCGCTTGGTCAAATCCGCTGCCGCTGGAATGGCGGCGGCCGGCATCGAAGAGCAGGGAACGGTGCTCACTCGCCGCGCGGTAGTGAGGTAAGCGGTATTATATTAGTTCATCCCCTAGGTCGCCCCAAGCTTGCCCAGCCAGCGCTGCAGGGAGTCGCTGGAGAGGTCCCGGAGTGTCCGGCTAGGGGATATCGGAAAGCGGCCCCAGAGGTATCCTCGCGAATGTGCCTAAGTTCCCCCATTGGCTAGGCGACAGTGACACACGTTGTCAGCTTCGATGATAGGGCTTCCAGCCGGCCCTCGTGGCCCAGCTGAAGAACACTCGACCGCGAAATCTGCTGCAGTCCAGTGGTGTCGCAATCCACCAACTCTACTAAATATAGTATAAACTCTCGCGCGAGAGGGCCCTAAGCTGTGACCCGTTAAGCGGCCGTGTCTGCTCGAACAACCCCGAGCACGACGATAAGGCCCACGACAGGTCACAACTCCGAAAGATGCCCGTAGCTGCAGCCATCGACAAGCTGCCCTATTCCATTAGAACCGAACGACACCGGGGAAGCCGTGGGCAGACCGAAGAAATACCGCACGGAGGCCCAGCGCCACGAAGCTTGTCGCAAGCGCCAGCGCGCGTACTACATGGCCCACCGCGAGACCATCAAAGCGCGGGCAGCCGAGCGCCGGCAGGCCGAGCGTCTGAGGAAGAGACGCGAGCTTCCCCGCATCCCACAAACAGCCGGCAAGGCCATCGAGCCACAGCAAGGCGCGGTCGACGAAGCGTAAGCCCGCTACAGCCGTAGCTCTGCCATTCCATCAGGACAAACCAAGCCGCACCGGAGGAGCCGCCGTGCCCAGACCCAAGAAGTACCACACCGAGGAAGAGCGCCGCGAAGCCGCTAGCCAGAGCCACCGCAAGTACGTCGAAGCCAATCGCGAGGCCATCAGGGCGCGGGCAGGCAGAGCGCGATAGGAAGAGGCGTGCGGCCATCAAGGCGAGGCAGAAGGAGACCTAGGCCTCATCTTTTCGGGGGCCACGGCAAGGGAGTTCGGCGACTACAGCCGACGACCTCGGAGCAGATACAGCACCACACAGATGACGAGCACCACGACAAGCATGCCGCCACCACCGCCCGGCCCATAGTGGGAATAGCCATAGTAACCGCCGCCGAGCCCTCCGAACAGGAAGAGCAAAACGATAACGACAATAAGTAGGTCCATCGGCGTCTCCCTTTAATTGCAGGCCTAGTCTGCCCGCATCTATTGGCCCGTAGGCGCTGAACATGAAGACCCCCGCTCTATCTTCTCGGGGGACGAGAGCGGGGGGAGTAATGCATCGCCTGCTAGTACCCGACTGAGAGGAGTCGGTTTACCAGTCTGATGCAACCGGGCGGGGCGCCGAGAGTTCCTCGGTGGGGCGGGAATGGAAAAGCCTCCGCTCAATCTCTCGGGGGGACTGGAGCGGGGGCAGTTATCGATACGATGGTGAAGGAGCGGGGTATTAGCTCCTCACCAAGAGGGATGATAACGCGAGGCTCTCCCAGGCGGAACGCGAGGACCTGCTTGTCCTCTTAGGCCATAGCAGGTCATTCAAGTGCCCTCATGGGGTTCTGCCGGTGGCCAGGAAGGTAGAGAAGATGCCCCGCTGCGGCTCTCAGGGGACGAGGGGTCGGAGCGGGGCGAGTGATCGTGCCATTGACCGCCGGCCGCGACAGCAGGGCCAGCGGCCCTGGTGAGATGGAACAGGGGTCGCTTCCCACCAGCAATGGAATAACGCCGCGCTGCGGGACGAGGTTCCTGCCTCCAGCGAAGGCCACGGCAGGGCCACTTAGGAACTGCTTCAACTTGCCCTCATGTGATTTTGCCGGTTGTGGCTCTGCCCGTCTTCGCCAGTAAGCGCCCTCTCTGCTTCTTCACCTGTGACTTCGACCCACCGAGTGACATTGGCGCGGCTGGCAAGTTCGACCGCGAGCCGCTGTATGGCCGGCCATCTCTCTTCCACTATGAGTCCACATCGATCTGCAAGGCGGCTTTTCATGCGCTCATATATTTTGTCGATGTAGTCCTGCGAGCGACCTTGAAGGCGGGAGTGCAAGCGCGCGGCAATGATGTTCAGCGCCCGAATTTCGTCCAAGTCAGACCCCTTCCACTGGCCGACGCAGAACGGGTTGAGATACCGCTCGGCTCTAGCTCCTGCCAGCGCAATCAACACACGCTGCATATCCGTCCGCTTTTGCAAGGCCTCCGCGGTGAGCGTCACGCCGCCACTGCCGTCGTCCGGCTCGATCCGAACTTGCTCCAGCCGCAGTCCAAAGGAGAAGGCGACAGCCGCATGGCTGGCCTCGTGATGCGCAAGGAAATGGAGCTTGCTCGTCTGCCCTTCGGCCATGGTTCACCAGGCCGTCAATCCTCTACTTCTAGACCACTTCGGCCCTTCTCCCAAGGGACGTCATAAGCAGCCGCGGAGGTTATCATGCAACCCAATGGAAAAACAGTTCGATCACCTGGACGACCGCGGAGATCACCGTCGCCCCGGTCAAGATCCACACAAGCCAGCTGATCGTCTCAGGAAAAGATGTTCGGACCTTACGTCCGTGCCAATAGAGCTGGTCATTCTCGTCGAGACCGAAGTTGTCTAGCTCAGCCTGCTCAATGCCCCTGATCCTGGCCATTGTTCCCTCGTTCACTGCAGCATCTGACGCCTGGAGTATACCAGAATGAATTGGAGCCAAAATCTGTCGACCCTTATTGACATCGATCCACCGAGTTCATGTCCTCTTGGGCGCCGTTGGGTAATCTTGTGTTAATCAACACTGTCTCGGCCCTCGCCCTTCGAGTCCCGGATGTTTTCTACTCTGCATTGACGATGACGACGCTTGACCTACTCCGGATAATTTCAAATCCGTCGTCTCGCTCGCTCGGGATGACCTTGTCCCACATGGATTTTCGCCAGGGACGAGCGGCCTCCAATCTCGAGGAGGTCAACATGATCCGCTACGATTTCGATGTCGTCTCCGACCCGCTGCCTGCGAAGCCGATCGTCCCGCCTGCGGCTGAGGCGCAGGCCGTGCGCCAGCGACGAGAGGGCACCAGCAAGTCCGGCCCCGGCAAGGCAGGGGCAAGCGGGACCGCTGAGGATGTCGAGGCCGGCAGACCTCCCGTTTGATCAGAACTGATGTGGAGCCTTGAGCGGGGGTGCCATTCTGACCACCCCAAAACCGTTACAAGCAGTGGCGGGAGGAGGCCGTATAGCTGGGGCCCACTGCGATCAGTGCAGTTCCCTCGGTGAGACAGCAATGGCCGCTTGGGGCGACGCCGCCTCGCGCAGCCGCCAAGTAGCGCTAACTCACATCGCCGGTTCCTTGGCTGACACCGGGATGGCCCCAGATGGGCTTTTGAAGGACGGGCTAGCGGTGCCCGGTGTGGTGCCGTTCGCTTGCCTTCGCCCTCCCTCTATCGCACCCCCGTGCGCCGCTTAAGAAAGTCCTCAACTATCTCCGTAGCCTCTACGGCACGGGCCATTTTCAACATGGCCGCTAGGCGCGTCACCATTCCCAACAGCATTCCTTGATGCGGCTTAGGCCGCTGCGCGAAGTCCTCCATGGCCTCAATCTGTTTAAACAGCGCGCGCCGCCGTGCGGGGTCCAACCGTAAAGGACCGATGGAGCTTCGGACTTCGTATAGGATTGTCAGCAGCGCGCCGATGTCGATCAAGAGGGATTGCCGGACAGTATCCCGACCGCCAACGACCACAAGGCTGGCCGTGTTAATGTCCGCTTTTAAGAGCATGCCGGGATTGGTCGAGGCCACGGGCCTGTACGTGAGTTCATCGATCACGTCCTTGCACTCCCTGAGCAGCACATCTGCGAGGTGATTGCATGCCTCCTCGACCCCTGCGGGGGTTGCCGGCCCTCTTCTCGACATCAGTCGCTGACGATGAAGGCTGACGAAGCGAGCACTCAAGCGTCCCAACCATGTGCCAGCCTCAGCAGCAAGCTCCGGGGCCTCGTCCGCTGCGATTGTCCGGACTTCGTCGGCAATCATGGCGCAGGTCCGCCTCACGCCAAGGGTGATCACGTGCGCTCTCTCGGACATCCAGGCAGAGCTGTAGCCAAGACCTTGTCCGAAGAACTGCGCGTCCACCGCGGCAACCTCCCGGAGGAGGGAAATATGCTCCTGGTATGTGATCTTCTCTATTCGCCACGAGACATTACTGCGGTCCACTACCATAACCGCTGTTCTCCAGCTTCAACCATTCCTGGTCGTAGTACGTCTCTCCCCGCATTGCCGGTGCTTCCTCCGCCCGCCTAGTGTACTCTGCGGCGTCTATACCGCCTCCGAGGGCAATGCCTCCAGAGAGTCCTACGGAGTCCGTACAACGATTCGGGCCCTCTCGGCCACCCACCCAGCGGAGACCTCCGAGATGCCCTCCAGTGACTCGCTAATGGGCTTGGCGGGGCTATCGGGGGCAGGGTTATGCGCACTTACCACCGAAGCGAAGCCACGCGGGCATGGGAAGGGCCACCGCCTTGAATTTTGGCTCGTAACTCCCTCTGCCCCCCAGAGCCACACTACGTTTGAGCGACAGCGGCTCTACCATTCGGCATAATGCCGCCCGAAACCAACCAAGGGAGGTGAGATCATGCAGGTGAAATTCTTCAGCGCCGGCACCACCGACGCCTTGGAAACAGAGGTAAACGCCTGGCTCAAGGCGAATGGCGACAGGATTGATATAGAGCATACCCAAACCGTTGCGCGTGTGGCGTCGAACGATGATCCGACACCGGGCGCCGTCTACGTCGTCTCTATCTGGTACTACGAGATCACCAAGCACTAGGGGTGATCCACAGGAAGCAACAGCCGCTGGATGGGGACAGACGACAAAGAATGGCCAAAAATCAATCTGGAGGGTCGATCTACTCTCTTGTGAATGCTCTTCTAATTACCTAGTTAAAAGATTAGGCTGTTCGCTCCAGTGTCAGCGACGGCCCTCCCAAACCACTTGCTGATACATCAGTTCAATCTTGCCTAACCGATAGCATAGGAACAGGAATGTCCGAAGATATGAAGGTCGACGAACTGCTGCCGTTTGTGACTGAGGTGGTCTCCGCGCAGCTTTCAAAGAGCAAGACCGCGTCATCGGATGTGGCTCCGCTAATCCAAAGCGTCTACCAAGTGCTCGACGAGCTAAGAACCAAAGGAACACCAGCTGAGCTACCGGAGCCGGCGGTGCCAATAAAAAAGTCCGTTACACCCGACTACATCGTCTGCCTGGAAGACGGCAAGCACCTAAAGATGCTGAAGCGCTATCTCCGCACCACTCACGGCATGTCGCCGGATGAATACCGTAAGCGCTGGGGCCTCCCCGCCGACTACCCGATGGTCGCGCCGAAATACGCAGAGAAGCGCAGCAAGATTGCCAAGAGCCTCGGCCTCGGTACGAGGGCGCGTCGCAAGGGTGCCAAAAAGTAGATTCGACCTTCTTCGTCTGAACCATACAGGACGCATGTAGTGCAAATTCGCTATGTCGCTGTCTGCGACAAGCTTGGAA
>Ga0207003_1055_pt1 | contig 29413 bp, 26 predicted proteins | sample Alteio_BWMinCont_89_FD_153474 | JGI IMG/M metagenome (GOLD analysis project Ga0207003, IMG submission 153474) | Enriched cells from forest soil in Barre Woods Harvard Forest LTER site, Petersham, Massachusetts, United States -... | ecosystem: Environmental > Terrestrial > Soil > Temperate forest >...
TTTGCCGTTTAGCGCGTACACGTTGTTGTCCTCCGAACCGACATAAACCACCCCATTCACCACGGCGGGCGAGGAATCCACGTAGCCGGTGGGGGAGCTCCACAGCTTGGCCCCGGTTTTGCCGTTTAGCGCGTACACGTTGTTGTCCTCCGAGCCGACATAAACCACCCCATTCGCCACCGCGGGAGAAGAATAGACGTAGCCGCCGGTGGAGTACCTCCACAGCTTGGCCCCGGTTTTGGCGTTCAGCGCGTACACGCCGTTGTCTTGCGAGCCGACATATACCACCCCATTCGCCACCGCGGGAGAGGACTCCACATAGCCACTGGTCGCGTAGCTCCACAGCTTGGCCCCGGTGCTGGCATTCAGCGCATACACGTCGAAGTCATCCGAGCCGACGTAAACCACCCCATTCGCCACCGCAGGCGAAGAAAAAACATAGTAGCCGGTGTGGTGGCTCCACTTCAGGCTGAGCAGTCCAACATTGTGGACGTTAAGCACCTTTTCACACGGGTTCCGGCGATGCATGTTTTGTCTGTGGAACTCGGCCCACCGGGAGGGGAGCTTGCACGGTGGCTGCTCGCTCCATGCTACGGACACGCATCCTGCACATAGAATCAAAGGCAAGATACAGATGGGTTTCATGACTCAAACCTCCAGAAGATACTTGTCTGACGGAAAGCCGCGAATGAGTTCCGACAATCTTGTGCGCGTTCCCCTGGTTTGTCAATCGTGCAACGGGTTGCAGTTCTGCGGAATTAGGCGGTGTCTAATGACTGCTGTTGTAACATCCCCATAACGCCGTCAAGGGTTCGCTGCCGCCGCAAACAACGCGCCCTTGACTGCTCCGGGCCGCTCGGCAAACCCTCCGCTAGGAGGGAAGGTGGATTTTAAGGAAGGCAAATCAAAATCTAACTTGACTTGGATCGGCATTCTCATGGAAGGCCATAGCGCTCAAAACCCTGCAATGAGTGATATTAGCGATTTTTCAATAACTGCGTGAACTGGAGGTATAAAATGATGCCATTTCGTGCTGTGCAATAGGAGGTCCGCAGATGAAAGCCACCCTTCTTGTATCGGCGCTGGTCGCAGTACTGATGCCCTTTGCTACAGCGCAGGATAACGACCGTCTCCCTCATGCCAGCCTGGATCGCGAAATTAATATTCCGCGCGCTGCGGGTACCGTAGCAAGTGGCCGATTGCCGCAAGGTCAAACTTCACCGACGTTTTGCAGGCCTTGCTTGTTTTACGCCGGCGATTTCGATTCCAACGCCAGCGACGCTAACGGCCTGGCCAACGAGGTCGATCTCACCGTCAGTACTGGCGCGGCCACCTACACTCCCTTCATCGTGCCCAAAGGCAAGACCTGGACCGTCACTGGCCTGTTCACGGTGAGTGTTATTTCGAGCGTCAAACTCGATCCCAACATTGTCCCGTACGAGGTCAGGAAGGACATACCAAAGTCGGGTGGGAATGGTGGGCACTTGGTCTGCCATGGGAAAAGAACTGCCACAGTGATGGATACAGCAATTTGCGATGATTTCGGTTTCCAGTGCTATGCTGTCGTAGCAAGAAATGTTAAGGGTTGCCGTTTGCCGTCAGGGAAGTACTCGCTGTCCGTCGTTCCCTATTGCTCGAACAAGAACGACATCAATTGCGACAACTGGCGCGCGTTTGTACTCAACGACGACGGCGCCATGGCACACAGATATGGCCCGCTGGAGCCGGCGAATGACTCGTTCTTTAATTCGGTTTTCTACGGTGCAGTCTGGGAGCCTTCAAGCGAGCAGCAGTCCAGCAAGCGGTTCAGTGTTGGAGTCGAAGGGACTGCAAAGTGAAGGAGTTAAGATCAGTCGATAGGGCGGAACGTTTTCGAGCACACGATGGTTGTAGGATTTTCGTTTGACTAAGTCAGGCCATTTCGCTCATTGACTCTCAATGAGTGATATCGAGATTTTTGGGGTTCATTCTGCGCTAGAATTCTGCCTCTAGGGCTCGCCCAGGGAGTTCTTATGCCTGACCACACGTGGATCGCCCCAGTGGCTGACTTCGCGATTACTTTGTTCTGTCGAACGCTGTTGAGACTGGCGGCACCGCTACTCTTGTGCTGCGCGGCGATCGCGAGCAATCATCCGCCGGTTGTCAGCGTTTCCATTTCGCCGACCTATGCTGTGGTTCAACTGGGCCAGCCCCTGCAATTTACCGCTACTGTGAATGGAACTGGCAATACTGCGGTAACCTGGCAGGTCGACAATGCGAATGGCGGTGATCCGACGACTGGGACGGTTTCCACGTCCGGACTATTTACCGCGCCCTCAGCGCTTCCCGTTCCTGCGACCGCAAGTATCACGGCGGTCTCTCAGGCGGATCCGACGAAGTCGGCTACGGTTGTGGTGACGCTGGTGACGCAGGCGGCTTCGGGCACGACCTACTATGTGTCGACTTCAGGCAGCGATTCGAATCCGGGCACGCTCTCGCGGCCCTGGAAGACGATTCAACACGCGGCCGACTCCGTCCATCCCGGAGATACGGTTTATGTTCGCAGCGGTGTTTACAACAAATTAGTTGGGATCAAGGTTTCGGGATCGGCTGCGGCTGGGTTCATTACGTTTTCCAGCTACCCGGGAGAGGTCGCCATCGTCGACGGAGCCAGCTTGAAGATTCCTGGGGGACAGTGGGGCCTGTTCACCATTGAGAGCCAAAGCTACCTTGTCATTAATGGCTTTGAGATTCGCAACTATCGAACCAACTCAACAGCAGACACGCCCATCGGAATTTGGGTGTTCGGCGCGGGAAGCGATGTTCAGATACTCAACAACCATATCCACGATATTGTGACGACCGCAAAGACCAATCCGCGGTTATGTTCCTCGAACGCCTTCGGCCTTACGGTCGACGGCAGCAAAGCGCCGGACTCCATCTTTGGCCTCGCCATTATCGGCAATGAAGTCGATCATTTGAAAACGGGCTGCAGTGAAAGTCTTTCAGTCGACGGAAACGTGGACCACTTCAGCATCACCAACAACCTGGTGCACGACGACGACAACATCGGCATCGACGCCATTGGGTTCGAACAAGTCGCGCCTAAGCCGAAGTACGATCAGGCGCGCAACGGCGAGATTCGGGGAAACACGATTTACAACATCACTTCCTACGGAAATCCCGACTACGGGAAGCAGTATGCGGCTGACGGCATTTACGTCGACGGCGGGACCCAGATCATAATCGAGCAGAACCTGGTGCACAACGTCGACCTTGGCGTTGAAGTGGCGAGCGAACATCATCTTCATTTTGCAAGCCAAATTACGGTACGGAACAATGTGATCTATTTCGACACCAGCAACGGGATCTCCATCGGGGGGTCTGATCGCAAAATGAATGGCGGGAGCGAGCAGTGCGCCATCGTCAACAACACACTTTTCAAGAATGGGACGAAAGGAATCAACAACAACAGCGGCGAGTTTCAGATCCAACAACATGCGGCAAACAACATTTTCGAGAACAACATTCTCTACGCGAACACCGACGCGCAATTCCTGAACGGCTACGGTTCGACGTCGCTTAACCCTGCCGTTGTGGACTACAACCTCTACTACTCCACCGTTGGCGCGTCGAATGGGAATTGGATGTGGCTGGGGAGAAACTACACCGGTTACGATAACTACCGGCACAAAACATTGTTGGATCATGATTCGCCGGGGTTCTTAGATCCGAAGTTCATCGATATTGGCACACCGCTCAATCTGGATATCCAATCCGGTTCGCCCGCCGTCGGCGCTGGGATCAACCTTGGCGCCGAGGTCGTGGGAACAGTGGATTTTGCGGGGAACCCGCGGGTGCAAAACGGAGCAATTAACATCGGAGCCTATGAGCAATAGGGTTCGGGCAGCCTCACGGGCCGAGCTTTCGCTAGCTCATCTCGGCGGCTTTGGCGGCGGTGCCTACTTCCCTGGCTCGGCCCAGGGGCAACTCGACGGTCACGCGCGCGCCGTGCGGCTGGAGATTCGCGAGCCTGATCTCGCCGTCGTGCTCTTTGACAATTCCGTAGCAGATGCTCAGCCCGAGCCCGGTGCCCTTGCCCACGGGCTTGGTGGTGTAAAAGGGGTCGAGCGCACGATTCAAATCCTTAAATCCGGGACCGGTATCTTCCACTTCGACGATTGCCCGGTTGCCACGAGCAAAGGCGCGCACCGTGATCCGCTTGGGCCCCTCCACGGTTTCGACCGCATCGATCGAATTGTTTACCAGGTTCAGCAGAATCTGCTTGATCTGGTCTTCATCCACCGCGACCTTGGGAAGGTTCGACCGGATGTCCGAGAGAATCTCCAGTCCTCGCGTATGGGCGTAATATTCCCGCAAGGTGAGAACGTCTCTGACCACCGGAGCCAAGTCGACTGACTGGCGATCCATGGTACTTTGCCGAGAGAACCGCAGCAGGTTTTCTACAATCTTCTTCATGCGACGGCTTTCGTTGACCAACTTATCCAGTTTGTCGCGCGCGGGTCCGGCAGGGACATCGTCGCTGAGCAGATCGCCATAGCCCATTACGGCGGTGAGCGGATTATTGAGTTCGTGGGCGACGCCGGCTACTAGCTGTCCCAAGGCCGCGAGTTTCTCCGAACGGATCAACTGGCTCTGCAACGACTTCAGCTCAAGGGCAACGGAAAGATCAGCGGCCAGAAGCTCGATTCGCGCCAACTCCGCGGCCGTAACCGCTGCCACATTGCGCGGATCGTCCAGGGCGATGCAGCCGAGGTAACCGCCGCGCGCGGAGCATAAGGGAATCAGGAGTTCATCTCCCGTGTTCCAGTAAGGGTTGGGATCGTAGCGCAGTGAACTCTTCAGGGGATCGTATTTAGCGGCCTCTGCCTGGGAGAGCAGAAACGAATTCTGACCGATCTGGCGGCCGTGGGCGCAGAAATCTTTGATGTCGTCTGGGGTCCAGAGGCGAGCTTTCTTCTCCAGTTCGGCCAATGCTGCCGGGGCGATTCCGCTGGCTCCCGCCACCCGCAAACCGTGCCCTCCGCTGTCGAGCTCGATGACGGCAAGACGGAAATTGCTCACGTCGGTGATGGCCGAAGCGATTTCGTTGCACAGCAAGTCCACCGTCGCGCCACTGAGCAGTTGCGAAGTAATGGTCGAAAAGCGCTCCAGTTGATGATTCAGAGCACGCTCCTTGCGCTGCATGCTCTCAATCGACTCGGACTTATCTTCGACGATCGCCAGAATCATGCCGAACGCCACAAACATCTTGGGAGAATTCCAAAGTTCCGGCGGGACGTTCGCGTGGGGCGCGAAATGATCGAGCAGCATCCCTATCGGAAAAACCGCTCCCCAGCAGAAGAATCCGCCAGCGGTGGTTAGAATGCCGGGGGAAGCGCGCCAGTAGTTCCGGCAGAGGAAAACTCCGGGTAACGCGAAGCCGAGCCCCAGCAGAGCGGTCAAACCCTCGTCAAAGGAGCCGTGCCAAGCCGCCCGAAGGGCCCAGGCAGAAGTTGCCGAACCCACAAGCGCAAGCGAAACCGCAAATGCCGTGAATTTCTGTACCCAGAAGAGAAAGAGAATCCCCCCGATGAAACACGCCAACAGGCACAGCACATAAGGCCAACGTACGTGCACATCGTAACTGGCCAGAAGCACGTACGCCACGGAAGGTATGCCGGTGATGAGCAGCAGCAGGGTGCGTTTGCGTTTATCTTCCGCGACGGCTGAGACCGAGACCACAAACGCAACGGCAGCGGCTTGCAGCGAACCTAAATCGATCGCCAGAAGATAGGAACTGACGTCTCCCGTCGCCGGCTCCAGCATCTGCGCCACAAAGTGGGTAAAGATCAGGAACCATGCCACCATCCACAACTGCAAACGCACAGAGTGGCTGTGCCGCTTCAACGCCAGAAAAATGCCGACGAGCACTGCCACGGTTACGACAGTGGGGATCTTCTCAAGCAGGGTCATAGATTAAAGGAGACTAAGACTCACAGTATGTCAATTTGGCAAAAGAACCAAGCGGCCAAGGGTTACTAAGGTAACCAAGGTCATAACTGGGCGTAAGTTGAAAATGCTGCAACTTTCGGGTGAATTCGGGGTTTTACAAACCGTAATTACGGTTAACGGCCTTTACTTTTCTTTACATGGTGGTCGCGCGAAGTCATGCTTCAATGAGCGTGAGACTCGGGGAAGGCTGTGAATGAAATGCGGCATAGAACGATATCGGCGGAGTAAGGCTCCCGGAATCCAACTCGTGTAGCAGGAATCACATCCAAGTCTTTATTAAGCCTTCGGAGAAGAACTTGAAAAAGCTAACCTTGGTTGCCACGCTCTTTGTATTCTGCCTTTTCCAAAGAACTGCCGTCGGCCAGCAGATCGACATGGCTTTTGGCGTGGGCACGCTGACGTCTAGTTCAGCAACGTCCAGGGGGGGATTTCTGTTCCCCACCATGGGAGGCGGCGCATACCCTGCCTTCACTGGAGATTTCCTTATCTTCCACCGAGTGGGGATTGAAGGGGACGTGGCTTGGAGGGCAAGTCAATTTTTGTACGGAGGCTCCCAGCCGGTCCGTCCAATTCTTTACACCTTCAATGCCATCTGGGTTCCGAAGCTTGCCAAGAACATTACGGCAGAGGTGCTGGGGGGAATCGGCGGCGAGGACCTGCGATTTTACGGAGCCATCAACTTTAACCAGTTTGCGGGCTACACCAATTACACCAGCAGCAACCATTTCGTGGGAGACTTCGGCGGAGGCATCCGTGCGTACTTCTGGCGAAACGCCTTCATTCGTCCGGAAGCCCGCCTCTACCTGATTAACAACAACGTTGAATTCAGTTCTAACCATGCGGCGCGGTATGGAGTTTCGCTCGGCTATAGCTTCGGCGGACGTTAGTTACCGCGGCGCTGGCGCCGACTCTGTCGCTCTGGCACGTTCCTCGAAAACAAATTCTGTATGCGCTGTCTCCTTATGCTGGGCGCTAAACGACGCTAGGCCGTGTCTTGAAATAAGCCAGCACAAACAGAAATCCAAGCAGAAAATCAGTTCCGGCAAACAGAAGGTCGGACGGGTGCATGCGCCCTTGCAGTACCAGGACGAGCACCGGCACGCTGTAACTGAGCTTTTCAAGCACAGATGGAATCATTAACGGCCGATGACGCTCCGGGTCCTTCGCGATGAAAAAGAACGCGACCTGCCATGCCAGACTTACTCCCACGAATCCGTAGAAGAATCCTGGATGTGTAATTGATGGCGGATCATTTCGGCCGATCAGGTCGAACATGAAGTAGAGCGGGGTGAGAGTCAGCACGCCCCAGATACCGGCAATCCCAAACACAATCCTGGCAAATCTCATTGCTTGCCCTCGAATCTTTGTGAGTCTCGAAAATTCTAAAGGACGGCTGCTCCTAAAAACCAGACCTCCAGACCCGCTTTGGTTACAATGGAGGCATGACGGACACATTGATCATTGCCGGCCGTGAGTTCCGCTCCCGGCTCATTGTGGGCACGGGAAAATACAAGTCATTTCAGGAAACGGCGCGGGCGCTGGAAGCCAGTGGCTCGGAGATGGTGACGGTGGCGGTGCGGCGGGTGAATCTTGACCGCAGCAAGGAATCGCTGCTCGACTACATCGACGCCAAGAAATATTCTCTGCTGCCCAACACAGCAGGCTGTTACACCGCGGATGAAGCCATTCGCGCGGCGCGCCTGGGACGCGAGGTCGGGCTGTCTGACTGGGTGAAGCTCGAAGTCATCGGCGATCAGGCAACGCTCTACCCGGATGTCCAGGCCACGCTGGAAGCGACTCGGGTTTTGGTGAAGGAAGGGTTTACGGTCCTGCCCTATACCTCGGACGACATCGTGTTTGCCAAGCGACTGCTCGAGGCTGGCGCCAGCGCAATTATGCCTTTGGGCGCGCCCATCGGCAGCGGCCTGGGGATTCAAAACGCAGCCCATATCCGAATCTTGCGAGAGATGATTACGGGCGTGCCGTTGATTCTCGATGCCGGGGTGGGCACGGCCTCGGATGCGGTAATTGCGATGGAACTGGGAGCGGACGCTGTGCTGATGAATACCGGCATCGCCGGTGCCCAGGATGCGGTGCTGATGGCGGAAGCCATGAAACACGCCGTGCTGGCGGGACGTCAAGCCTATCTCGCGGGACGTATGCCGAAGAAGCTGTATGCGACCGCTAGCTCACCCCTGGAAGGCGTAGTGCGTTAAGGCTCGGGGAGGCGACCAGTCGGTTGTCAATTCCGGAGAATCAGATGATTCTCAGACTATAGACATGGAGCTTGCCCGCAGTGACGTCGCCGGTCAGCAAAACGCGATGGCCTTCATGTCCCCTCACCGCGTCGGGATTATCAATGGTCAGCACTTGGTGGCTGTCGTCAAGGACGATCACGGTTAGCCCACCTTTTTCGAGGCACTTCCTCACGCTGTCCCCGTCGCTTGTGGGCGCCCCCTTGGCAATCGTGGAGCAACTGATGTATCCAGAAAAGGTCGCAGGGCCCGCCGCACCCGCCGGAACCAACTCGACCAGGAAAAGCAACAGCGAGACGGCGACTAGAGGAAGCAGTGCCTTTTTCACAGGAGACCTCGGCTCAGCAACACGCGTGTATTGCTAAAACAAAAGGGCGACATTCACGCCGCCCTTTCGATTCTGTTTTCACCAATCAGAGCATCTTCACGCTGTCGATGTGCATGGAGTCGCCGGTCATTGCTCCGGTGACCGCCACGTGATGTCCTTCGTGTCCCTTGAGCACATCTGGGTTGTCGACGTTCACGATCTTCTGGTCCTTATCGCTGACGATCACCGCTTTCGCACCCTTTCCGAGACACTTGGTCATGCAGGCGGCGTGGTCGGTGCTGGCGCCCTTGGCGCCGCACATGGAATCGGTCACATAACCATTCACGGTCGCAGACTTATCTGCCGCCGAGGCTATTGCAACCATGAAAAACAACACCGAAACAGCAGCGCAACTCATCAACACTTTTTTCATGCCCCACCTCTTTTAGCGGTTAAACCGCAGATTTTTGGAACCAATTACGTCTTGCCCCTCATTTTCCGCTGCGCACGGCCAGCCACAAACAAGGCGGAAGGCGCTCCAAACAGATACCGGCCCTGTAGTTTATCAAAGGGATATTGCTGGAAATATATCACAAACGGACGATCACGAAACTCCCGACCAACCGACTCACTTACGCGCTGCGTTGGTTTCCCGGCTTGACGATTGTGCGGGCGGAGGAGCGACGTACACGACTTCTCCCGGACGCGCATAGTGCAACTGCTCCCGCGCTTCTTTCTCAATCGTGCCAGGGTCTGACGTTTGAAGCGCCTTCACCTGTTGGGTGTAGCGGTCATTTTCTTTTTGTAAAACGTCGATCTGCTTCTGCAGGCTCTGGTATTCCGCCTTCTTCTGCCGGTAAACGACCATGCCGTTGGCGCCAAGCATGACGTGCGCGAACAGCCATACGGTGAGCACGGCAACCGCGGCCGTAGCCAAGCGGCGCCGCATGCGATATAGCAGGGTCAGGGTTGGGCGAAGCCTCTCCATGCTGCGATCCGCCCAGGCCTCGGCTTGGGGAGCCCGCTCCACCAGCGTCCGCAGGCTATCTTCCGGCCGCGGCAGAACCCGGATTTTAGGGAGACGCCCTACTCGAACATTCATTTTCTGGCCGCCGCGCTCAGCTTCATCAGGTCTTCGTTGCTACGAGGTACGGAACAGACACTTATTCCACCTTGCGGCCGAAAAAGTCGCGAGGATTCTGTCCCAGTTTCTCAGTGAACTTCGCTTTCACGTCCCGCGTCAAGGGAAGTCATCTCATTCGGCATAAGAGGAACCAACTTTGACACGGGCTCGTGCAATTGCGGGCTTAGTGACTTTCCTCTTCGCATCGCAATACCGCCGGCATCCTGCCCTTAGCAGCGGGCGAGACACTACTGGACAGCCGCCGGGACGGCGGCGCTACACTCTCCAAAGTGCTAGTCTTTTTGTGCGCGCGAAGCTCACCGTTGAAGGCTGATTTTATATGACTGACAAGAGAATCGTCCTGACTACCGCCGGCTCCGTCGATGAGGCACGCCGGATTGCCGAGGCATTAGTCGAGCGCAAGCTCGCAGCCTGCGTCAACATCGTTCCCAAGATCGTCTCTATCTACCGCTGGAAAGGGAAAGTGGAAGAGGCCGAGGAGTGGATGCTGCTGATCAAAACTGCCTCTGGATTCGAACCGGTGCGCGATGCCATCCTCAAAATGCACTCCTACGAGTTGCCGGAATGCATGTCGATCTCGATTGAAGACGGCAGCCCGGAGTATCTCAAGTGGCTGGAGGATTCGGAGCAATGACAGATTGCAGCACAGTTCACGCTTTTCGCGTGAAGGCTTGCCCGCGGAAGGATTGCTCAGGAATCTTTGCACTCAAGTTGAGCCGCCAGTAATCCAGCGAGAATGGGGGATCGTCGGTGGCTGCCTCGCTGGTGAGTGCGGCAACAAACGCCGTGCGCGATTGGTCGTCTGGAATCCGCCGCAGGTGTTGACGCAGAATAACGCTGCACACAAACTCTGCATATTGCAGTGGGCCTTCAAGAATGGTGAGCGCGGGTTCCATGCTGGTCTCGACTTCTATAAAGCACGCGCGGCGCATTATCCCCGCGGCAGTTTCTGCATCATGGAAAGTCCACGGCTCACGAAAACCGCGAAAGTAAGGCAAATACTTCGCCGTCGCGGCAAGTTCGTCGATTCGACGGCGTAACCGGGCCAGATTCGGACCACCGCCGCACTGCGCCTGTACCATCCACCGGGTCGGAGCCCGCGGAACAAGCTTCGAAAGAGACGGTCGTGGTCCAACACCCAATGAAACGCAGCCGTGCTGAAAATGCCATCAAACGCTTGCTCGAACGGAAGATCTTGTAGATCAGCAGCCACCAGCAAGAACTTTCCGCCAAAATCGGGCGCGAGGTAGTCTTGTGCGGCGGCCAGCATATTTTGCGACAGGTCTACGCCGACCACGCGACCTCTCGGCAGGCTCTGCAACAACTCGGCTGTCAGCCGCCCGGTGCCGCAACCGGCGTCCATTAGCAACTCGTCACCGCGCAGGTGCACTCTAGCCAGGACTCTCTTACCCCAACTGACTTGTGGCCCGGAGATTCGATGGTATTCAGTGGCATTCCACTCGCGGGTTTGAGAGGGATTCGACATGCAAACTGGTACTGCACGGGCGAGGACGCCCGCGCTTACATGGCGGATAAAGCTTGATCAAGGTCTGCGATAATGTCTTCGATGTTTTCGATGCCGACGGAAATTCTGACCAGGCCGTCGGTAATGCCGATCGCTTTTCTTCCCTTTTCGCCTAGAGCCGCGTGAGTCATGGTTGCGGGATGCGAAATCAGCGTCTCCACTCCGCCCAGCGATTCCGCCAGTGAGCAGACGCGGACTTTTCTCAGCATCTTGTTGGCATTCGAAAGCGAGCCGGTCTCAAACGAAATCATCGAGCCGAAGCCTGTCATTTGTTTCTGCGCCAGTTCGTACTGTGGATGATCGGGCAGGCCAGGATAAAAAACTTTCTTCACCTTCTTGTGCTGGGCCAGAAATTCCGCAATGACCCGGCCGCTGCGATCGTGCTGCTCCATGCGCACCGCCAGCGTCTTCACTCCGCGCAGCACCAGCCAACACTCGAAGGGAGAAAGAATGGCTCCTGTGACTTTTTGTATGAATCCCAGTTGCTCGGCCTGCTCCGGCTTAGTGCAGACCACGACGCCTCCGAGGCCGTCACTGTGGCCGTTGAGGAACTTGGTGGTCGAATGCACCACCATGTCTGCTCCCAGCGCAATCGGTTGCTGAAAGTATGGCGACAGGAAAGTGTTGTCCACGACGAGTTCTACCTTCTTCGCGCGGCAGACCTTGCTGATGGCCTCAAGATCGGCGAGGGCCATGAGCGGATTGGTGGGGGTCTCCACGTACACCATGCGAGTCTTCTTTCGAATAGCGCGCTCGACATTTCTGACGTCGGAGGTGTCGACGTAGGTAAATTCAATGCCGTACCCGGTGAGAACCTGGTTGAAGAGGCGCGGCGTTCCTCCGTAGAGATTGTTGCCGCAAACGACGTGGTCGCCCGATTTGTACATCGTGCAGAGGGCGGTGATGGCAGCCATCCCGCTGCCGAAGACGCGGGAAGATACGCCGCCTTCGAGGGCAGCCAGATTTTTTTCCAGACGCGTGCGCGTGGGATTGGAAACTCGCGCGTACTCGTATCCTTTATTCTTGCCAATCTCCTGTTGGACATAAGTAGAGGTTGGATGAATGGGTGCCGAGACGGCGCCGCTTTCAAGGTCAGGCTCCTGCCCGACGTGGATAGCGCGAGTGGCGAAACCGGAAACATTGTTTTTGTTCATGATTTGGATGCAGTCGGCAGTCAGTTTCTTCTGATGGAGGACGGGCGGGACGCCCGGCCTCCATCAGAAAGCGATCAAATCCCGCCCTCAAAAATCTTTTTCGACAGATAGCGCTCGGCTGAATCCGGAATCATGGTGATCACGCGCTTCCCCAAGCCCAGACGCCGAGCAATCTGCACCGATGCAAACACGTTGGCTCCGCCACTGGAGCCTGCCAGCACGCCCTCGCGCGCTGCCAACTCTTTCACCATGCCGAAGGCTTCAACATCGTTGGCAACCAAAACTTCGTCGCAGACCGAGGAGTCGAACGTCTTGGGAATGAAACTCGATCCGATTCCCTCCACCTTATGAGGGCCGGCCTGTCCACCTCCGAGCACCGAGCCTTGCGTGGTCACGGCCACAGCCAGCACTTTGGGTAACTGCTTTTTCAGGAATCGTGCCACGCCGGTAAAAGTGCCGGCGGTTCCGGCGCCGATTACGACGGCGTCAATCTTTCCTTCCATTTGTTCAAACATTTCGCGGGCGGTGGTTTCGTAGTGATAATCAGGATTGGCAGGATTTTCAAACTGCGCGGCCATGAATGCGTTGGGATCGCGCGAGGCTAGCTCTTTGGCTCGGTTGATTGCTCCTTGCATGCCCTCGTCGTCCGGGGTGCGGGTCACCTCGGCGCCGAGGGCCCGCATGATCATAACTTTTTCCTCCGAAAATGTCTCCGGGACAAACAGCGCGACCTTGTAGCCTCGATTCACTCCGATGAGCGCCAGCCCAATCCCAGTATTCCCCGCCGTGGCCTCGACAATCATTCCTCCCGGTTTAAGCAGACCTTGAGCTTCGGCTCGTCCAATAATTCCGATCGCGGCACGATCCTTCACGCTTCCACCGGGATTCAAATACTCCAGCTTGGCGTACACTTCGGCCGAGCCGGTGGGCACGATTCGCTTCAGCTTGAGGATGGGAGTGTCGCCAACGAGCTGGGTGATATCGTCAGCGACCTGCAGGCGGGAGCGCTCAATGGTTGTCTTCTGCACTCTACAGGGTACGGAAGCGGCGCGCAGGCGTCAATCGCACCAAAGGCGTTGGGCAAATAGTGTTCCGGTTGATGCGCGGATTGCCAGTTCAAGAACCGTTGTGGGATTCCGTGGGGAAGACAGAAAGACCGTTGACACGGCGAAAACGCTGAAGGATAATGATGTGCCCTTACCGCAGGAGTCCATATGAAACACCCTTCCCGATCCACCAGAACAGCCGCCAAGCTGTCCGACTCAACCAATCGACACCTCAACATGTACACGCTTACGGCGACCACCGCAGGCGTAGGCTTAATGGCATTGGCGCAGCCCGCCCAGGCCAAGATTGTTTATACCCCAGCTCACGAGAAGTTCACTGTGACGCTCGATCTCAACCACGATGGGATCGGCGATTTCGTTTTGGCTTTAGGTGGAGACGCCAGCAGTGGCGGCGCATGGCAATACGCCTTCGTTTACGCCCCCCGTTCCAATAACACGGGCGAAGTTGTTGCAACCTCCAAACGGGGTTACGCGCCGGCAGTTGCGCTCCGTGCCGGAGAACGAATCGGACCGGGCCGGATCTTCGGCAACGTAGACATTCTGGTAGAACACTTCTCCCACTTCGGCAGGGGTTCAAGTTCCACACAATGGGAGGATCAATGGGCCAACGGCGGCAAGGGCGTCAAGAACCGCTATCTCGGCCTGAAGTTCAATATTAACGGGAAGGTTCACTTCGGCTGGGCACGGGTTACGGTAACCACGAGCGGCAAGACCTTCACCGCCACTCTGACCGGCTATGCTTACGAGACGATCCCCAATAAATCCATCATTGCCGGGAAGACGAAGGGACCAGATAACGAAGTAGGCGGAGAACAAGTGAGTTCCGCATCTCCCGCTTCTCCTGCACCGGCGCCGAAGACGCTCGGTATCCTCGCTCTCGGTGCGCAAGGCGTCCCTCTGTGGCGGCGGAAGGAGTCGGTAGGCGCTACCCAGTAAGGGCAACTACTCCCGCGCCATCGGGCTTATTGCGGAGCGTGCTCTTCGCCGGGATAATAGCCGCTGCGCGTTCGCACCACAAGCTTGCCGTATCCCTTGGCCTTGGCTTCGACGCGGATCGCCCGGTACCCGCCTACACTCTTCGGGGTCGTGGGTTTGTATCCGATGGTGTACTGGTTGCGGATGTCGTGAGCCACGGTGCGGCTGATCTCGTCCACTTCATCGAGAGTTCGGGGAAAGAAACTGATTCCTCCGGTTCGCTGCGCAATCGTTTCCAGCGCCCGGCGGGCCCGGCGGGCTTTCTCTTCGCCCAGCAAGCCGATCGCGTACACGGTTGGACCGTTCTCTTCCTGCAGGCGGCGAACCGTTTGTTCTAAAGAATTCCGGCTGGCATTGTCTTCTCCATCGGTCACCACGAACAGGACCTTCTTTTGTAGTTGAGCCTGCTTCAGGTGAATGGCGGAGGCCAGCATCGCGTCATAAAGCGCGGTGCCGCCTCGAGCTTCAACCTTCTCCAGCGCCTCCCGCAGCTTCTTAATATCGCTGGTGAACTCCTGGTCGAGATAGTATTCGTCATTGAAGTTGACCACAAAGACCTGGTCCTGAGGATTGCTCGAGCGCACCAGGTTCAGTGCCGCCTTATTCACTTTGTCGCGCTTCTCCCGCATTGAGCCGGAGTTGTCGATCACGATGCCCATGGCCACGGGAACATCCTCGTGTCGAAACGAAATAATGCTTTGCGGCTGATTGTTCTCAAAGACGCTAAAGGCGCTCTTCTCCAGGTCCGTAACTAAATGATGGTTCTTGTCGTCGATAACGGTCGCGTGGACCACCACTTCTTCGACTTGCTTAGTGATGACAAAGGTTCCGCTATCGCTGGACTCTGGTTTTTGGTCCTTAGTTTGCGAACTCTGGGTTTGCTGAGTTGGTTGGCTTTTCGAATTCTCGGTTTTCTGATTCTGGGGTTGGGGATCTTGATTTTGAGTTTGCGGAGGGCTCGCTGGGACTGATACCTGAGCTGCGGCTGGCTGGTGCCTGCATGCTATAGCGATGGAAAGGAAAACAATCAGCAGAACCGGAACCCGACTATTCCGAAGGAGCATAGTACCCCGTCTTGGCGTACACCTTTAGCGGCGGCAGTCCTTTGGGTGGAATCAGCTTCACTTTTATCTTACGCCATTTGCCGTCGTGCCCGGGGCTTTTTGGACGGTATCCGAGTACATATTGGTTGCGCAATTCGATTCCAATTTTGGTTGCTACGTCGGCCAAGTCGTTGGGGTTGTCAATGGTGAAAGAACGGCCTCCTGTAAGTTCCGCAATCTCGCCCAGCAGCGCTGGTCCCAAGGCTTCTTCGGGCGTCGCCATATAATGATCGTAAATCCCGATGGCGTAGACCAGCACATCCGCCTCTTTGACCATCGATTTGATTTCGCCCTCGGTGTAGCGGCTGTGGTTGTCGCCGCCGTCGGAGATAATCAACATCGCCTTCTTCTGATATTTCGCCTGTCGCATCTTGCTGACGCCCAGATAAATCGCATCGAGCAGTGCGGTCCGTCCCTTGGGAACGGTGTATACCAACTTCCCCTGGATGTCTTCCACCGATGAAGTAAAGTCGGAGACCTCCTCCGGCCTATCCGCGAACGTGACCATGAAGAACTCGTCCTGGGGATTTGCGGTCTTGAAGAACTCCACCACCGCCTCCCGGGCTCGCTCGATCTTGCTGGCCATGCTTCCGCTCATGTCGAAGATTACGCCGATCGACACCGGAGCGTCTTCGCTGGAGAAATGGCGGATTTCCTGCGCGTCTTTGCCTTCAAACAGTTGGAAATTCTCTTTATCCAATCCCGTGACCAGGCGGTTCATGGGATCGGTAATCGTGACCGGCACCAGAACCAGGCTCACGTCAACCTTCAAGGGCTTGGTATGAGTTTTCAGAGATGGATCGATATAGTCGGCAGGGTTGGACTTAGGTGGTTCCACCCGGGGGCTGATGTGGACATCATCGACTGGAGTCTGCGCGGAAGCGACCGGTGCGAGGCAAATGAGTGCCGTGGTTGCGGCGAATAATAACCCGAGAACCACAGCACGCCTTCCCGTACTCCGCATGCTCCATTTTGGGATCCCGACGGGACCCAGGTGGAGAACTCGGTCTGCGGTCGGGCGGCGAGACCACCCGTGCCTGTGATGGCAGCCCACAACTACCTCATTGACGCTGATCGTACCACAGCTCAATCTCCATGGCGTCAGCCTTTTTTTCTATACAACGCTTCGATTTCCTAGGTTGGCACAACAGCGCGTTCGGCCAATTCTGGAAAACCGCAACTATACCGATTGGATCACATTTTGAAAAACCACTTGTAAAATACCTGTCAAATTCCCGTAGCATCTTCGTGGCTCTTTTGCGGGACTCCTCCGCGCACTCTGGGGCCGTTCTCCGCGACCACCGCGATTTAAGACTTTGGACTTACATCAATAAGAACCTTGAAGATGTACAATTCCCCTTCCGGCTATGGCTCACATTGAACCGTTCCGCGCCTTGCGTTACAACCCGTCCCGGGTTGATCTGTCCCAGGTTGTAACTCAGCCCTACGACAAGATCACGCCGGCGATGCAGGACCGTTACTATGATGCCAGTCCCCACAACCTGGTTCGCATCATCCTCGGGAAGCCGCAACCAACCGACCATTCAGAGGAAAACATTTACACACGCGCCGCCGCGTCCTTTCAAGATTGGCGCCGGCAAGGCATCCTCTTGCAGGATCGCGAGCAATCCCTTTACCAATACGTCCAACGTTTTCAATCCCCTGGCGGAGGGACCGAACTGGAGCGCCGAGGATTCATCGCTCTGGGCAGGATTGAAGACTATTCGGCCGGCATCGTCTATCGCCACGAGCAAACCCTGGCTAAGCCCAAGGCAGATCGTCTGCAGCTTCTGCGGACGACGCGCGCCCACTTCGGTCAGCTCTTCATGCTGTATAGCGACGCTGCGGGCGAGATCGACGCCGCACTGTCGAGCGCCTCGTCGGATATGGAAATCTGTATAGACGTCCGCGATGAATATGGAGTTTTGCATCAAGTCCGAAGGATTTCCAATCGCAGCCTCATCGAACTCGTCCGCGGCAAGATGCGCGATCAGAAGCTGATCATCGCCGACGGTCATCATCGCTACGAAACTGCCATAAACTATCGCAACGAGCGCAGGGCTATGCCTGAGGCACCAAAAGCCTGCTCCGAACTCGCCCCCTACGACTGGGTAATGATGACCTTCATCAATATGGAAAGCCTTGGGCTGGTCATCTTGCCCACGCATCGCGTCGTGCATGGGCTGGAATCCTTTTCTCCCGACGCTCTCCACGACCGCGCCCGATCTTATTTCAGTGTGGAGGAGGTCGATCCCTCCATCGACGCCCCGCGAGCCGTCGGAATTCTGCGCGAGGCCGGGCACGCCGGCACTGCCCTGCTCGGAGTCACAGCCAATCGTGCATTCTTATTCGACACGCCAAGAGCTCTCGCGTCCAACCTGCTTCAGGGCCTCTCGCTTCGCCAGCAGTCCCTGGATGTAGTCCAGTTGCACAAGTGCCTGCTGGAAGGCGTGCTGGGAATCTCCGAGGAAGCCATCCGCGAGCAAAAGAACATCAGCTATATTCGCGATGCAGCAGAGGCCATGGCCAGGGTGCGGGAAGGATCCGCCAATGTAGCCTTTCTGATGAACTCCGCACGCATGCGGCAAGTGCGCGATATCGCCTTCGCCGGCGAAGTCTTGCCACAAAAATCCACCGACTTCTACCCCAAGTTATTAAGTGGCCTCACAATTTATGCGCTGGAGTAACCCGCGCAATCTGGTAGCGCCGGCGTCTCGCTGGCTGTCGCGGGGACGCCTCGTCCCCGCAGTTGGCGCACTCCTTGCGTTCACCATCACAATGCTCCTAGCCTCGACGCTCCTTCTTTCCGCCGCTCCCGAGGAGAAGCACGTCTCCATCTTTTCCACCGCCGCCAATTACGCTCTCCCGGTTTTCGAGCGCGACGGTGACGAATATGTTGGTCTGCTCGAAGTCTTCGAGCCCTTGGGAAGCGTCAGCGCCAAGGCCAGCGGAACCCGTTGGAAATTCCGCTACAACGACGTAGAAAGCGAGTTCACCGCGGGAAAAACCCGCGCCCGCATTCACGGCAGCGACTTTGATCTTCCCTCAAACTTCCTGCTGGAGAACCGCCGCGGCCTGGTTCCGCTCTCCTGCCTGGGCACGCTCCTGCCGCGGATTCTCGGCGGCCCGGTCACCTTCAATCCAAATTCGCGGCGTCTATTTATCGGCAATGTAGCCGTACATTTCACCGCTCAAGTGAGCACGACCGCGCCCCCTAAGTTGGTGATCAACTTCACCGCTCCCGTGAACCCGATGATTGCCACGGAGCCGGGAAAGCTGCGCATGGTGTTCACCCACGAAGCGCTGGTGGCGCCGGGATCTCAGGTGCTTACTTTCGACAGCAAAGTCATCCCCTCGGCCTCGTTTCAAGAAGAGAACGGAGCGGCCGAACTGGTGGTGACGGCCAGCGTCCCGCTGATCGCGAACTTCAGTCACGATGGACGCAGCATCACTATCGAGCCACCCCCTCAGCCCACGACCCAGGCTCAACCCCCGCAGCCCACCGCCGGTGCGGCCACCCCGGCCCCAACTCCGAGCCCAGCCGCGCCCGCCGTCATCCGCCGTTATTTTGCTGTCATCGATCCGAGCCACGGAGGCGAAGAACGCGGCGCCTCCCTGTCCGACCAGCTGGCGGAAAAAGATGTCACTCTCGCCTTTGCCCGCCGCCTGCGGCAGGAACTCGAACTCCGCGGCCTCACCAGCTTGCTCCTGCGCGACGGTGATAGCACACTCAGCCTCGACCAGCGAGCCAGCTTAACCAATTCCGCTCGTCCTGCAATTTACATCTGCGTACATGCTGCGTCCCAGGGCAGCGGTCTCCGCGTTTACACCGCGCTCGTCCCTTCTGGCACAGAAAACCACGGCCCGTTTCTGAGTTGGGATGCAGGTCAAGCTGCTCTGCAGCCCCTCAGTCGATCGATTGGCACCCTTCTGGTAACGGAGCTGCAAAACAAGCAGATACCGGCGCGTTCCCTGGTTGTGGCGCTCCGCCCCCTGAACAACATCACCACCGTGGCTCTCGCCCTGGAACTCGCACCGCCAACCGATGACGTTTCCCAACTGAATTCTCCCCCCTATCAACTGCTGATCGCCGGGGCGATCGCGGCCGGAGTCGCCGACGTTCGCGACCAACTGGAGGCCGCACGATGATTCCCCGCCACCTCCTCATCGGCGTAGCCATCCTGCTGATCATTACTCTAGGAATGAGCCTCTACGTCTGGCGGATGCGCGGCCGCGTGGATGGCAACGAAATGTCCTCCGCAAATACTCAACCGGTCGCGCCGCCCGTTTCCGGCCCCACCGAACAAGTCACCCTGTACGTCGCCTATGACGATGCTGGCGTATTGCGCCCCAAGACGGTTCGCATTCCGCTACCGGCCGGACGCCAGGAGCGCGCCGCGGAAATGCTTCGCGCCTTGCTCAACCTTTATCTCGACAAATTCTCGCCGCATCCCCTCGGCGCTGGATCAGAAATTCGCGACGTCTACCTGGTCGATCCCGGCCTCGCCGTTATCGATCTCAACGCCGCCTTCGCCGACAGCCACCGCTCCGGCGTGCTGGTCGAGGAACTCACCGTGGTCTCTCTCATCCAGACGTTGTCCGCAAATATCCCCGGCATCACTCGAGTAAAGATTCTGGTCGAAGGCAACGAGCGCGAAACCCTCGCCGGCCACGCCGACCTCTCGAACTTCTACGACGTCCCCGCAATAAGCCAGGTAGTTGCCCAACTGCAGAATGCCCAGTGAATTACTGGATTTCGGCTGGCCGGACGGTTCTGACGGAAATGCCGAAGGGCGGCTCCCGCTCTGGTGCCCCCCGTAACTTCCGTGATTACTCTTTCGTGACCTATTCCTCCCCGGGCCCCCTCCCTACAATTAAGGGCACTCAGTCACGTGCGGGATCGAGGCTGCGCTTGGGAATAGTAACGATAAAACATAAGTTCACAAGTGGTACTCGCGGTAAGGAGGGCTTTGTGAAACCCATCAGGGTCTTGGTCTTCGCTTGTCTTGTATCAGTCGGGTGGCTGCACGCCCAAACCATCACGTTCAACGTTCCGGGTGCAGGCACGGGCTCCGGACAGGGCACGTTCGGAGAGGTCGTCGCCCAAGGGGAAGGGGTCCCGGGAATGTACGGGGCGGTCTTGGGGAGGTACATCGACTCAAGTGGCGTGCAGCACGGCTTCCTCTGGTATCCAGGTGGAGCTATCACCAAATTCGACCCATCCGGCAGCCTGCAAACAGTGTCGCTGAGTGTTGACCCCACGCTAAACTTCACGGGATATTATCTCGACTCGACCGGGGCATACCACGGCTTCCTGAGCTACGACGGCGTCATAACTGAATTTGACGCCCCCGGTGCGGGTACAGGCTCTGGCCAAGGCACTTTCTCTGCAAACATCGGCTCCGGCTTGGTGACGGCCGGATACTACATGGACTCAAACAGTTCGTACCACGGTTTCCTGCATACCTATGGCGGCGGGTTCACTACATTTGATGCTCCGGGCGCAGGCACAGGCGCTTCTCAGGGAACTGTGACGGCTGGCGCCTCAGGCCTAACTGGCTCCGGAATAATCACTGGGTATTACTTCGATTCGAGCACTGTGTCTCATGGCTACGTGCGTGCCGCTGACGGCACTATTACGACGTTCGACCCGGCTGCCAGCCACCAGACCTACTCCACCAGCATTAACACGACGGGAACTACGACGGGATGGTATAAAGACTCGAACGGTGTGTCCCACGGCTTCGTCCGTACTCCCGCGGGCACGATCACGAGCTTTGACGACCCCAAGGCGGCACAAGTATCGGGTTATGGCACCTTTCCTGAGAACATCAACCCATCGGGGGTAGTCGCGGGGAATTTTCTGGACGCGAACAACGCGTGGCACGGCTTTGTGCGTACTCCGGGCGGCGCCTTCACCAACTTCGATGCTCCCGGCGCAGGCACCGGAGCCCAACAGGGTACTTGGCCTTACCACAACAACTCCAAAGGAGCGGTCACTGGAGGTTACACCGATGCGAACGGTGCATATCACGGCTTCTTACGCATTTGGGCAACACCTCTGGGCGAGCTGGCGGATTATTTCGACGAAGCAAAGGCCGATTTCAGCGTGTGGCGGCCGTCGAACGGCACCTTCTACAGCATCGATGGTGCTGCCCACACTTTGACCCACCAGTGGGGATTGTCGACCGACACTCCGCTGATCGGAGATTACGACGGCGACGGCAAGACCGACTTTGCGGTGTTGCGGCCGTCTACAGGCACTTGGTACGTGATTCAAAGCAGCACAGGCAAGGTGATCTCGCAGCAGTGGGGGATGAAGGGGGACGTTCCGGTCCCGGGCGACTACGACGGGGACGGCAAGACTGACTATGCGGTATGGCGACCCTCGAACGGGACCTGGTACCTGATTCAAAGCGGCACGGGCAAGGTCGTGTCGCAGCCGTGGGGGATGAAGGGGGACATTCCGGTCCCGGGCGACTACGACGGGGACGGCAAGACTGACTATGCGGTATGGCGACCCTCGAACGGAACCTGGTACGTGATTCAAAGCAGCACAGGCAAGGTCGTGTCGACAGCGTTGGGCAAGCAGGGTGACATTCCGGTGCCGGGAGACTATGACGGTATCGGACAGACCGAGATGGCAGTGTGGCGCCCTTCGACTGGAACCTGGTACGTGAACGGCTACATGGGAGTGTGGGAAGTGCAATGGGGAAGCAACGGCGATGTGCCCGTACCTCAGGATTTTGACGGAGACCTTAGGACAGACATGGCGGTATGGCGGCCGTCTAACCGAACTTGGTATGTAGTTCAGAGCAGCAATGGCCAAGTCATACAAAAACCGTGGGGCGCCAGCCTGGACATTCCAATGAACAAACCGGTGGGGCAATAAGGCCCTGGATCATTTGACTTGTTGACCAAGCCGCCCGATGCCTGGGTGGCTTTTCTTTTTGTGTAACCAGACGAACACGCCGCTGTGCTGTGTCAGTTGTTGCAACATCGCGACAAGGCTCATCGAACCCTGATTCGACGGTTACGTAACAGCGTTCCCCTCAGGGAACGTCCACCCGCAAATCACAATCTCGCGACCTCCGCCATCATTCCCTAACAAACCTCCCCACCCTGCTACAATCCCCGATATGTTTTATCGCTCCGACAATCGCACTCCCGACCAGATGCGCCCGGTCAACATCCTGCCCGGATACATCAACACCGCCGAAGGCTCCGTTCTCATCGAGGTCGGCAACACCCGCGTAATCTGCACCGCCTCCATCGAAGAAAGCGTTCCTCTATTCTTGCGCAACAGCGGCAAAGGCTGGATCACCGCCGAGTACAGCATGCTCCCCCGCGCCACTCTAACCCGCACTCCGCGCGAAGTCACCAAGGGACGCTCCAGCGGACGCACCCACGAAATCCAACGCCTCATCGGACGCTCCCTGCGAGCCGTCACGGATCTCGTGCGCCTGGGCGAGCGCACCATCTGGATCGACTGCGACGTAATCCAAGCCGACGGAGGCACCCGCACCGCATCAATCACGGGGGCTTTCGTTGCTCTCGGATTGGCGTTAGAAAAATTAGTCGAGGCCGGAACCCTGACCTCAGCCCCGCTGCGCGATTTCGTCGCAGCCGTTAGCGTCGGCATCGTCGACGGCGTAATCCTCCTCGACCTCTGCTATGAAGAAGACTCCCGCGCCGACGTTGACATGAATTTCGTCATGACCGCCGGCCGCAAACTAGTCGACGTCCAAGCCACCGCCGAGCACCAGGTCTTCGACGAACCACAACTGGCAAAAATGATCACACTTGCCGGACAAGGCGTGCAATCCCTAATCGCCAAACAACAAGCCATGCTCGGCACGCTGACCCTGAGGCAGTAAACGCGAGGAATATCGTTCGAGAAAATTCGGCTACACCTACCAATTCTGCCTATCACGCGCAACCGCGCGGCCAGAGCAGGTCGACGTATCATGTTTCTCTTTTCTCTACGGAACAACAAGCTGAACGCCAGTTGCAAGATACTTCACCGCAATGTTTTGATTGCTTCCCCTTTTCCTGACATGGTCGAAATGACCGGAGAGCGTTTGCCCGGTCACGATGTTGAAGCAGTCGCCGCTGTGAAGCACCGGATGGTTTAAGAAGTTAATGATCAGAGTTCCGTGCAGAACCATCCCATTACCAACGCTCAACTGGCTGTAATTCCTCCCGGCGCCCGAACAAGTGTTGCCCGGGGAAGCTACGATCTGGACATCCAACACTCCCGAAGCGGTCTGAGTATAGGCGGAAACGGCGAGCACTCCGGGACGGGCCGTCGAAACGCCAGCGATCACCGTGCCACTGGAGGTAACGGGGGCAATCACTCCTTCCCTGGTTCCCGAATTGCCTTCGAGCGTGCCGCCGTTCAGGGCGAAGGATGAAGCGAAGAGGTACCCATCCACCCGGGTTGTGCCTGCAGTCTGAGTGTATGCGCCGCCGATCGTGAGCCTAGTGGTGCCCCTGTCCACTGTTGTACTCCCGGCATTGGTAAAGGCAGAACTCGTCGTCAACCTGGCGCCGTTGGATAAGGTCAGCGATCCCCTCCTGGTATTGGCAGCCAGGTTGGCTAGCGCGTTCGCGTTGTTGTCCGAGTTCAGCACTTGCCATGCCCGGTTGGTCAGCAGGATGTCAGCCGCGTTGGTAACGACGTTCGCTCCGGGAAATTCAAAGGTCCCGGCGACGATGTAAGTCCCGCCAGTAAGCTCATTGCCGGAGAAATTGGTGAAGCTCGCCCCAGCCAGGATCGCAAGAGTGCTTCCTGCATTCGCTTGAAAGGTCCCCTGATTTGTGACGGTGGGCCCCTGCAGGTTCAGCGGGTTCGAAAAATGGGCGAGGACGGTGCCCCCTAGTTGATTCATAAGATTAACCGAGATTGTGCCAGCGCCGTCGATCAAATTGGCAACGTTCGACAAACTCGGCGAGCTTCCTTGCCCGCTGATGAAGTTGTTAGCGTTGTTCGAGAGAGCCACCTCGCCGTGGCCGGCCAAGGTTACCGGACCAGAGATGATGAAGTTGCCGGGGTCGTCGAGAGAAATGGTTCCACTGTTGGTGATGGTGTCTTTCAGGGCCACCTGGTTTCCGCTGGCAACCGACAGCAGACCGGTGTTGGTTACGCCGTCGAGAAGAGGCTGGCCCGGCGTCGTCTGGACCACGCCACTGCCTGCGGTCGCCAAGGTGCCACCGGTGATGGTGTTCGAGACCAAAGTCACCTTGGATTTGTCGAGAGCCTGGATCGTTCCGCCGGCGTTATTGATGGCACCCTGGGTGCGCAATTCGCCGCCGTTGCTCGCCTGCATGGTCGCGGAATTTGTTACGGGCAGGTCAAGGAACAGGGGCGTGGAGGCGTTCGCGTCCACTGTGCCCGAGTTGATCAGGGTAAGACCGTTGCCTCCCCCCAGGATTCCGGTGCCGCTGATCGTATTGTTGCTATTAGTGAGCGTGTTTCCTGCCGGGTTGCCTCCGACGATGCTCTCGTTAGCGTTGGCGAAATTCAAGGTACCGCCGCCGGTCAAGGTCACACTGGTGTCCACAAGGGTGACATCGTCGCCCCAGGCCGGAGAACCGATGCGAATAGTTCCAGTGTTGGTGATGGTTCCGCCAAGATGAATACCGGCGCTGCCGAAACCGGTGAAGCCGCCCACCTGGAACAACCCCGAATTCGTCAGATTGCTCAAACCGCCGTTCACTCCGTGGATCAGACCGCTGCCAGCGGTTGTCAGTGTTCCGCCATTGATATACGCGTTCGACGACAGCCGCACGGTCGAGCCATCCAGCGCTTTGATAGTGCCTCCGGCGTTGCTGAGGGTGCCCGGATTTCCACCCAGCATAAACTGCAGCGTCCCGCCGTTGCTCGCCTGCATGGTCCCGGTATTCAACACGCTGCCGAAATTGTTCTGGATGTTCAGCGGATTGGTGCCCTGGGCATCAACCAGCGACTGATTGTTCAGGTCGAAGACCCCGCCAGCTCCGAGCGTGCCAGCACCACGAATGGTCTGCTGATTGACCAGAGTTGTACTCGTGTTTCCTCCAAGCACCAGGTTGGGGGCGTCATTCATGAGGAACATGCCGGATCCGCTGAGGGTGACCGTCGTCCCGGTCAGCTGCATTTGGGCCCCTTGATTCGCTATATTGTTCCCGGACAGCGCGAGCGTTCCCGCGTTTGAGATCGAGCTTGCGCTCAGGGTCAGCCGGTTGGGATAGATAACCGTCAACGAGTTGGCGCTGTTATCAATCGTGAGATTCCCGGCGCGGCCCCAGATGTCCACGGTCACGATCGATGGTGGGTTGGACTTGCAGGCGCCGATGAAGACGTCCCCACCGTTGGGCACGCCGCCGCACCAGTTGTTGCCATTACTCCAAGCGCCATTGCCTCCAATCCACGTCTGAGCGTGGGCGACGTCTGGGCTGAGGGTAAGAGTCAAAGCGGTGAACAGAATCCAAGTCCATATGTGTTTCATTGCATCCTCCAGTCGGATCTTGTGCTATCCCCTTCGGCGTGCCTTCTGGTAAAATCCGCACTCACGGGTATGTTCCGTGGACCGAACGGCTTGCCTTGAAGACTGATACCCCAGAGCCCAAGGCTGCGTCTTTAGATCGCGCTCAAAGTTTCTTTAAATTGTTTTCAAAGCGGTTATGTCTTTGCCGTCCAGCCACTTCTACCAGTTCGGGCCTTACCGACTGGATCCCTCCGAACAGCTGCTGACGGAGGACGGCCGGAAGGTTCCGCTTACTCCCAAAGCCTTTCAGACCCTTCTGATCCTGGTCGAGAACCCCGGCCGGGTGGTGGAGAAAGAAGAACTGCTTCAGAAGATCTGGCCAGACACCTTTGTAGAAGAGGCCACGCTGGCGCAGAACGTTTTCACCCTTCGTAAGCAGTTGCATGACGACCGGCAAGAAGCTCCGTACATCGAAACTGTTCCGAAGCGCGGCTACCGGTTTGCGGCGCCAGTTCAAGTTGTCGACTTGGCCGCGCCGGAATCTAGGGCGGACTCCGAGCAAGCCACCATCGCTGCACCCTCCCGCCCGGCAACACATTCCCTCGCCCGGCGTTGGATAGCTCTTACCGTCACAATCGTCGCGCTCCTGGGCGGGCTCGTGACTTGGCACTTCCGTCCGCGCCCGCTTGCGCGTCGGCCTTTGCTGGCCGTGCTCCCGGTCGAAAACCTCACCGGCGATCTCAACCGCGAATTCCTCAGCGATGGTTTGACCGAGGAGCTGATCGCGCAGCTCGGCTCACTCGATCCGGGCAAACTCGGGGTCATCGCCCGAACTTCGTCGATGACCTACAAGGGAAGCAGCAAGACGGTACCGCAGATTGCGCAGGAACTCGGAGTCGATTACTTGCTGGAGGGGAGTATCCGCGAAGCCGGCGGAAAATTGCGCGTGACCGAGCAACTGGTGCGCGGGCGCGACCAGACTCATTTGTGGGCCCAGAGCTATGACCGCGATCTGGGAAATCTGATCGAGATGCAGACCGAGATCGCCGGATCCGTAGCCAGCTCCATCGAACTTCGCCTGACCGATGCCACGCGCACCCGGCTCGCCAGCGCTAACCCAGTCAATCCGGTGGCGTATCAAGCCTACCTTCAGGGACGCTTCTACTGGAATACACGCACTCGTGAAGGCTTGCTGAAGAGCATTGACTACTACAATCAGGCATTGCAGCTTGATCCGGCGAACGCACGCGCCTACGCTGGCCTCGCCGACGCTTACAACTTGCTCTCCTTCTATGGGTACGCCAAGGTTGCCGCGAACCTGAACCGCGCCACCGACGCCGCCCAGAAGGCTCTGGAACTGGATGAAACCCTGCCCGAGGCCCATGCCGCGCTCGCCTACACGAATTTTTACTGGTGGTGGAAATGGCCGGAAGCGGAGCGCGACTTCCAGCGTGCGATTCAACTGGATGGCAATTACGTCCCCGCCCATCAATGGTACGCCCTTTTCCTGGCGGCTATGGGACGGCAGCCAGAGGGCCTGCAGCAAATTGAACGTGCCAAAGAACTCGATCCGCTTTCCCCCGCCGTGCGCGCCGGGGCAGGTTTTGTCGATTACTTCGCCCGCCGTTACGACGATGCTTTGGCAGAATGCAATACGGCGCTGGCAGCGAATCCCAAGTTTATGGCCGCACTCTACGTTCGTGGACTGGCTTACGAAGCCAAGGGCGAGTTCGACAAGGCGATTGCCGATTTCCAAAACGCCAGCGAGATTTCCAGCGGTCATCTTGACATTTATGAAAGCGCCCTGGCCCACGCATACGCACGAACCGGACGCCGCGCAGAAGCTGAGAAGATTGCACTTGACCTGGAAGAGCGCTCGAGACAGGAGTACATTGGCCCCTCCAACGAAGCGGTGATCTGGGCTGGGCTGGGCAACCAGCAGAAAACCGTCGAGTGGTTGAAACGTGCCGTCGAGACCAATGATGCCGGAACGATCTGGGTTCGCGTGGATCCCCGCTGGGACGGCATTCGATCCGACCCGTGGGTTCAGAACTGGCTTGCCAACCCCAACCTCACCGTGCGCAACCAGTAATCCAAACCCAGTCACACCCTTGCAGGTAACCCTTTGCCCTCGCTCAAAACCTTCAGACCCGGATCAGCCTGTCGAATCTATTTCTTGCGCCACTAGCAGGACTCACAGAAAAAATCCCGCAGGATTGTTAAGATAAACCTGCTCGAAGATAATTGCTCTTTTGCACCGCCCAAGATTTTCAATCGCCGAGGTAGTCGCAAATGTGCCGCAATATCAAAACCCTGTTCAACTTCGATCCCCCGGTCACGGAGGAAGAGATCCGGGCGGCTTCTCTGCAGTTCGTGAGAAAGATCACCGGCTTCAACAAACCCTCCAAGACCAACGAGCCCATCTTTCTCGCTGCCATCGAGGAGGTAGCCGGCATCTCGAATCGTCTGCTCCGTTCCCTCGAAACTACCGCCCCACCCAAGAACCGCGAAGAAGAAGCCGCCAAAGCCAGAGCCCGCGCTGCCGAAAGATTCGGCCCTTGATTCCAGGACTATTTCCCGAACACTCCAAAAGCGCCCTGCTGGTTATATCCCTCTTTTATCCAACCTGAACCGGTGTTTGTAGCCATCTGGCTCGAGGCGCTGTTAGAAAAATTGAACTCCTCCCAGGTATCGTTCGCTTTCGCGTTGGTCTTAATCACAACCCAATACTGGACGCCGCCTTTGACCGGCCCCCCCCGCCCCGTCGTTCTCCATCCAACACGCAGCACCCGCCGCTCGACATATGTGTCTTGAACCACTGCTTAACAAACTTTTCGGGGAGGCCCTCTTTGTCGTCTGCCAACGCGATGGAGACCCAAAAAGCGGAGCTTCACATCCGCAAAATCTCCTGATCCCCTCGGCATCGCAGCCCACCCGTGAAACCGCCACGGGTGGGGCATCCATTCACGCTAGCTCGGACGATATGCGTCGGCTCGGCCAGCCCCTGGTTTTCAAACGTTCGGTGATACACTTCGTTCGGGACGACGACGAATCCATGAAACCTCCATCGAACGTCAAGACGCCAGCGCAATACATCGCCTCACTCCCCGCCGATCGTGCGAAGACGATCGCGACGGTTCGCGCACTCGTGAACAAGCACATTCCGCGCGGCTACGATGAGTGCCTCGTCTGGGGCACGATCGGCTGGACGATCCCCCTGTCTCGATATCCAGACACTTACAACAAGCAGCCGATCTGCTACGTCGCGCTCTCGTCGCAGAAGAACTACTGCTCGCTCTACCTGATGGGCGCGTTTTGGAGTGCTAGTCAGCTCGAGCAACTGAAGGCGGCGTTCAAGGCGGCGGGGAAGAAGCTCGACATGGGAAAGTGTTGCGTTCATTTCGAGTCGCCGGACGATTT
>Ga0207003_1056_pt1 | contig 29381 bp, 28 predicted proteins | sample Alteio_BWMinCont_89_FD_153474 | JGI IMG/M metagenome (GOLD analysis project Ga0207003, IMG submission 153474) | Enriched cells from forest soil in Barre Woods Harvard Forest LTER site, Petersham, Massachusetts, United States -... | ecosystem: Environmental > Terrestrial > Soil > Temperate forest >...
ATCATCCAGCCAACGGCTCCGGAGTTGAACAAGAAGGCGTTGGCTGCGGTGCGGGAAGTCCTTGCGCGGCGTCATCACTTCAATCCGAAAGACGAAAAAGCCACGCCGGTGTGGGACACCATCGAAGATCGGGAAATGATTAACGGGTTCTCTCTCGGCCTGCAGGCGGTACTTGGACTGATTGGAGCGGTTACGCTTGGAGTCGGCGGCGTGGGCGTGATGAACATCATGCTGGTTTCCGTTACGGAACGCACCCGCGAGATCGGGCTGCGCAAAGCGCTGGGAGCGCGAAAGTGGCAGGTGCTCTTGCAGTTTTTGCTGGAGGCTCTGGTTCTGACCTTCTCCGGCGGCCTGATCGGAGTTGGAGTTGCCGTCTTTCTTACCTGGGTGATTCCGCCCATGCCCCTTTACAGCCAGCTCTACGAGACGGCGAATCACGAGGGCGACATTTTCCTGCACGCTTCCTTTCTGGTGATTGCGGTTTCTTTTACCATCCTGGCGCTGGTGGGCGTCGTCTCAGGGTTTTTCCCAGCCTTGAAAGCCTCTCGCCTGGATCCGGTGGAAGCGCTGCGCTACGAGTAAGACTGCGCGATCTTTAGTCTTGAGGAAAATCATGCAGGGCGAAATTCCGATCCCGGACCCAACCGAGCAAGAAATCATATTGATTGTTATAGGCGTAGTGATTGTCGGATTCTTTTTGGGAGCGGTTTTTTGGCCATATTTCTCAGAAGCGTGGAAAGAACTCAAACTCGAACTGAAGAACCTTAAACGTTAGCCGCGGAAATTAAGTTAGGCCCCCTACCCATTACCTCGGTGCCTTGACGCGGTTCTTCGCGGCAGGTTACTTTCGAGTTCTACCGGCAGAATCTGCCCTGGGTAAGGAAGAACATTGGCGAACCGTCCGCTCATTACACTCACTACTGACTTCGGGCTCAACGATCACTACGTCGGGACGATCAAGGGCGTCATTCTGGACATTGTTCCGGAAGCTGAGGTCGTGGACATTTGCCACGCAGTACAGGCCTTTGATGTTCTCGACGGCGCTCTGGCCATCGCTCAATCGTATTCTTACTTTCCCAACGGCACCGTCCACCTCGTGGTTGTCGATCCGGGCGTGGGCACGGCGCGGCGGCCGATCCTCCTGAACACCGGACGACACTACTTTGTGGCGCCGGATAATGGCGTGCTTTCCCTCGTCTATGCCCAGGCGGAACGTGTGCAGGTACGGCACATCGACGCGGAGCATTACTACCGGCAACCAGTAAGTAGCACTTTTCATGCCCGCGACATTTTTGCGCCGGTGGTTGCCTACCTTGCCAAAGGCGTGGAGCCCGCGAAATTTGGCGAGGAAATCACGGATTTCGTGCGCTTCAACGCCCCCAAGCCGAAGCCAGTGGATGCGCAAACCCTCCGCGGCGTGGTCCTCCGAGTAGACCGTTTCGGAAACATGGTCACCAATTTTACGCCGCAAGATGTTCCGGCGCTGTTTCAAGCCGAGCCGCCGGCATTCAAGATTATTGTGGGCAAGCGCGAGATCACCTCAATTCATGCCAACTACGCTGAGGGCAAGCCCAACGAAGTCTTCGGCATCCTGGGGAGCATGGGTTATCTGGAAATTTCGGCCAATCGGGCAGCCGCCGCGCAAGTCATTGGCGTCGGCAAGGGTAGCGAAGTGAATATCGTCATGGAAGGCGCTGCAGCGGCCAGCAACGGGCAATAAAGCGCTAGCTCCTCGGCTTGGGATGGACGTAGCGCTCCATTTCCGCGGTCCACTTCAGAAAGCGCCACAGATTCTTGCGCTCCCGCCAGGTGAACTCCCAGAACTCCAAGAGTCCAATCTGTTGCATCTTCACTCCGCAGTAGGTTTCGATTCGCCACAACAAGTAGGGACTGCGCCAAGGAGTAAAGTGGTGGCCGCGAGTGGCGTTCCACAGAAATCGCAACATGTAGCGCATGGGGTATCTTAACTGATCTGTCCCGAAACGTTCCCCCGTAAGGTGCCGCGCGCCACCAGGCACGCGGCGACGACCGCTAATAATGAAATGACGGCCACCAGCGTCACAGCAGCAAGAAACAGCGGAGCGGTGTAGTACTCGGGCCGGTGCATGAATAGCGCGAGCGATACCGGAAAAGTCAGCAGAGCGACCGCGTTTACCGCCAGCACCCGCCTCGCCCACCCCGCATTACGATTCTGCTCGGCGGCCGCGAGCCAGGTTGTGTAACCCAAAGGCAGAAGGAGAATACCAAACAACACATGGTTCAGCAGCGTAGGGCCCACGGCTCGCTGGTACACCCCGGAAGAGCTTTCTCCCAGCAATGGCGGAATATATGGCGTTGCCGCCAAATGGACTACACCCAGAATAATCAGCAGCAGCCCGACGGCGCGCAGAAATCCCGCGGCAATTGCTTGTGACCGCATCCTCGCCTTCCTGCAACCTCACAACTATACCCCTCCTAACCTTCAGACCCACAACGAAACTGCATTCAGGCTTCCACCTCCGCGTGCCCAGCCACTCTGCGTGCTAGAATCCGTTTTCCGCCTGAGGATTTCTTTTCTATGGCTGACAACGAAGCCCGCCATAAAGCCGAAGACCATTACTACGCCGCGCTGGACTTGGTCTCCGAGGGCGATCACGAGCTCGCCGTGGGCGAGTATCAGAAGTCTCTGGAAGCGGATCCTACGTTCACCGAAGCCATGCACGGCCTGGCCCGGGCTCTGCAGGACCTGGGTCGTTTGGATGAAGCCATTGCAATAGCGAAGCGGATATCGGAAGTCGATCCGGACGACGTGCTAGCCTATACCAGCCTTTCGGTTCTCTACCAGAAGAAGGGCATGATTCCGGAAGCGGAGGCCGAAGGCGCCAAGGCGAGGGTGTTGGGGTGGAAGCAACAGTTAAAGAAAGGCAGCTCCTAGCTGCTGGCTTCTGGCTCTGAGCTCGCGCGCAGAAGCTAGGAGCCAGGAGCCAGAAGCTGAACTCTACAATTCGTACTTCTTCATCAGATGCCGGAACGACCGATAGGAAATCTTCAGCAGGTCCGCGGCTCGCGTCTGCACGCCGTTCGATTGAGTCAGTGCCGTCAGCAGTAGTGACTTCTCGATATCCGCAACATACTTCTCCATATCCATTCCTTCCGGTAAAGCGCCCACGCTGCCGGGCATTCCCGCGCCCGGCATGCCCACCCCGGCAGCCGCGGCTCGAGCTTTGGCTTTTTCCGCGGGCAACTCGACGCGCAATTCGTCTTCAGTCTCCAGCGCGACTGCGCGCTCAATGGTATTTTCCAGTTGGCGGACGTTGCCAGGCCATTCATAGCCTCCCAACGCTTCGAGCGATTGGGCATTCACTCTCTGAATACTCTTCCCTGCTCCGGGCGCGTACTTCTTGAGGAAGTGGTTGACCAGCAGTGGGATGTCCTCGCGGCGTTGGCGCAAGGGTGGCACGGAAACCGGAATCACGCTGAGTCGGTAGTACAAATCCTCGCGAAAGGTATTGTCCGCCACCTGCTTGTCGAGATCGCGATTGGTCGCGGCGATCACGCGTACATCAATCGGAATTTCGTTCGTTCCCCCTACCGGACGCACCGAGCGCTCCTGCAATACCCGCAGGAGTTTGACCTGCATGGTCAGACTCATTTCCCCGATCTCGTCGAGAAAAATCGTCCCTTTGTCCGCTACTTCAAACAAGCCGCGTTTGTTCTGGTTGGCGCCCGTAAATGCGCCTTTCACATAGCCGAAGAGTTCGCTCTCCAGCAGGGTTTCGGGAAAAGCTCCGCAGTTAATGGAAACAAATGGCTCGGCGGCACGCGGAGAGCACACATGCAACGCTCGCGCCACCAGCTCCTTTCCGGTTCCGCTCTCGCCGTAGATCAACACCGTGCTTTGCGTGGAAGCGACGGTGCGAATCGTCTGCTTCAGTTTCTCCATGGCAGGGCTTACGCCTACGATGTTGTCCAGCGAGTTGCGGGTGGCGGCATCGCGCTTGAAGGCAAAATTTTGGCGGCTGAGAGTCACCTTCTCCAGAGCCCGATTGATGGCCAGCTTGATTTCATCGACCAAACCAGGAGACTTGCGGATGTAATCCGTTGCGCCGCCAGCTTTGACGGCTTGAACGGCAGCCTCGTAGTCATCGACGGCCGTCATCAGAATCACGGCGGAGTCAGGAGAAATCTGGTGAGCGTGGCGCAGCACCTCGATACCGTCGATGTTGGGCATTTTAATATCGGTTACGATGACGTCGTACAGGGCGCCGTCGAGTTTTCGCTTCGCGGCCTCGCCGGAGTTTGCCGTCTCAACTTTGTGACCTTCGCGGCGCAGGGCGATGTCCAGCATCTCGCAGATGGAGCGCTCGTCATCGCAAACCAGAATGTTACCCACGCGCTCTTCCTCCTACCGCTACGGCGCTGGTTGCTTCGAGCGATACCGAGTGCGGCTGAAGTGCGGGATCTCCATGTGGAGCCGTCAGAGTCGTTCCCACCGCGAAGCGACGCAAGCGAAGCACAAACACGCTGCCCTGTCCCAGCTTGGAGCGGGCCCACACCTTACCTTCGTGGGCCTGGACGATCTGGTAGACGATCGCTAAGCCCAGACCCGTGCCGCCTTCGAATTGCGATTGGAAGGGCTCGAATATTTTCTCGATAAGCTGCTGGCTCATGCCCGGGCCGGTATCGGCAAAATTGATCTGCCAATCGTCTCCGTTGGATTCCAGCGAGACCGTGAGGGTGCCTCCCTTAGCCATGGCGCGTACAGCGTTTTCGCAGAAATTCCAGAAGACTTGCTTAAGCTTGTCTCCATCGGCGGACGCCCATGCTTCTCGCACGCCGTACTTTCGTTCGATGCGGATGCCAACATTCTGCGCCGCCAAGCGATGTTCGAGCAGGGTCAGTGTGTCTTCGAGAAGCGGCAGCAGATCCACTTTCGCGAACCTATACTGTCGGCCGCGCGAATAAGCCAGAAAATCAGTGATGATACCGTTGAGCCGCTCGGACTCCCGTGTAACAATCTGCAGCAGTTGTCGATGCTCGTCGCCCAGATCCGGAATTCCGGAGAGCATGGTTACGGATCCCGCAATCGAAGTAAGCGGATTGCGAATCTCATGCGCGATGGCGGCTGCCAGCCGCCCCACCGCAGCCAGACGGTCCTGCATGCGAACTTCGCGCTCCAGTCGCCGGACTTCGGTCAGATCGTCGAAGGTGTAGACGAAACCCAGCGTGCCCCGCTCGGGCACCGCCAGCGCGGAAACCAGCACGCGGAAAGTTTTGCGGTAGCCATTCGGCGCAACCCATCGGACCTCGCCGTGAGCCGGCCCAGAATCAACGTGGGGCAGAGGATCCAAGAAAAGCTGCGTGACGGACTGACCCAGCAGATCGTCTTCCGATCGTTCCAACAGTTTCTGTGCGGCAGTGTTGACCAGCGTGATATGTCCGTCGAGGCCGGTCGTGATCAATCCTCCGGTAATGGACTGGATAATGTTCTCGTGCAGGGCCTGCAGATTCTCCAGCGCGCCGCTGGTGTGTTTCAGCTTTACGTCCACCTGTCGCAGCTTGTTCGCCAGCAACCCGGCAAGGTAGGAAACCGCCAGGTAAGCGAACAGGTTGACGAAAATGATGGCTTGCAGTGCCTTGAGTTCCGGATGCGTGGTCGAGTAAGAAGGAATAATTGCAAAATAAGTTAGCTCCAGCACCGTTCCGTAGAGAATGAACGCCAGTGCTGCCGTCAGGTAAGCCCAGACCCGCGGCAACAGGATACAGGCGACAATGATCACCAGCGGGTAAAGAAAATTGAATGAGCTGTCGACGCCTCCGGTGGCGTAGACGACCAGGCTGACAAGAGCCAGATCCGTGAGCAACTGGAGCACGGCCTGGATGCGGTACTCCCGCCAAAAGGAAAGCAGAAGAACGTAAAAGATTGAAATCGCATACCACAGCAGGATGGCGTTGACGAATAGCCGCAGTGACAGCGGAGTGGGAGTGAGCCGCGAAATGGCCAGCTCGATTCCCAGTAGAAATGTCAGGATGAGGATGCGAACCTTGACCAGCCAGGCCAACCACAGCCGCTCATCAAACATGGATTGCATGACTCATCCCGATTCCCCAGCTCTTTCCCTCGGGAATGCGGTTGCGCCGTGCCATCCGCACCCCTTGGTAGAAGAGGTCTTCAGAGGGCAGAATCCACTGGCTGGCTTAGCATTCCAGTCTGGATTCCGCCCAGGATTTTCGTGCTTATCCGGCCAGTTTCGCGATCATCGAGAACAGCGGCATGTACAACGAAATGACGATGCCGCCTACTGCGAGACCCAGGAACGCGATTAAGACTGGCTCTAGCATGGCCAGCATGTCCTTGGTCGCCGAATCGACTTCGTCTTCGTAGAAATCGGCGATCTTTTGCAGCATGGCGTCCATGGCGCCGGTGGCTTCGCCGACGCCGATCATCTGGGTAACCATGTTGGGAAAGACTCCCGACTCACGCAGGGGATCAACGATCGTGCGTCCTTCTTCAATGGCTTTGCGCACCTTCATCAACGCCTCTTCCAGCACGGCGTTCCCCGAGGTTCGAGCCGTGATGCTCAAGCCCTCAAGGATGGGCACGCCCGAGGTAATCAGCGTACCCAGCGTTCGGGTGAAACGCGCTACCGCGATCTTGCGCAGCAGCATGCCGACGATCGGCATTTTTAGCATTCCGTAGTCCAGGTAGTATCGGCCTTTGGGGTTCTTGCGGATCTGCTTGACGCTAAAAACCAGAACTACAGTACCGACGATGAAGAACCACCAGAATTGACCTACGAACGCGCTCAGCCCCATGACCACGCGGGTGGGCAACGGCAGGGCTACTCCCAGCCCCGCAAACAGGTTGGCGAAGATCGGGACCACCCACTTCAGCAGCGCGCCCACGATCAAGACCGCCAAACTGATGACCGAGACGGGGTAGATCAAAGCGGATTTCACCGCCCCCTTCAGCTTCACCGCTTTTTCGACGTACTGCGCCAAGCGCTGCAGAATGATGTCCAGAATACCGCCGGTTTCGCCGGCCTCGATCATATTGGTGGAAAGGTCGTCGAAGATCTTGGGATATTGCCGCATGGCGTTGGCCAGGGTTGAGCCGCCTTCGACCGTGGTCCGTACACCGGTAAGCGTCTTTTGGAATGCCTGGTTTTCCTGGTTTGCGGCCAGGATTTCCAGACACTGCACCAAGGGCAAGCCAGCATCGATCATGACCGAGAACTGACGGAAGAAGATGGCGATCTCCTTGGTCTTGACCTTGCCCGAGCCGAAAGTGGGCATGACAAACTCTTTGCCTTTTTCCCGGATGGCCCCCGCGTTAATGCGCTCTTTGCGCAACTGAGTGGCCAACGCTTGCTTATTGGGCGCAACTCTCTCGCCGCTGACTTTCTCTCCGTTTTCGCTCTTCCCAGAAAATGTAAAAACTGGCATGGTGGACTTCTCCTTGATTCCTCAGCGTTTCTCCGGTGCGCCGTTTCGTTCACGCTCCGGATTACCACTCTCCTAAACTGCCTGCTCGGACCCGGACTACCTGGTTCGTGCGAAATTCGCTTTACCGCTTTCCGGTCGCTGCGCCTTTGGCCGTGGTGGCGGACTGGTTGCGGTTCAACAGGCCCGCGCCACGATTGATCATCTCTTGCAGCTCGTCCACGTTACTGGAGCGAGCCATGGCAACTTCCAGTGTGATCTGCTTCTGGAAGTAAAGTGTGGCCAGCGCCTGATTGAATGTCTGCATGCCAAACTTGTCCTGACCGGATTGCATGGAAGAATAGATCTGGTGAATTTTGTCTTCGCGAATCAGGTTGCGCACGGCCGCGTTCGGCACCAGAATCTCCATACCCATGGCTCGGCCTTTCCCGTCCGCGCTGGGCAAGAGGCTTTGGCACATGATGCCTTCCAGCACCAGCGATAACTGGGCTCGAATCTGAGGCTGCTGATGCGCCGGGAAGACATCGATAATTCGGTTGATGGTGGAAGACGCAGAGTTGGTGTGCAGCGTGCCGAACGTGAGGTGGCCCGTTTCAGCAATACGCAGCGCCGATTCAATGGTCTCCAGGTCGCGCATTTCGCCGATCAGCACCACGTCGGGGTCTTCACGGAGCGCGGCTCGCAGCGCATCCGAAAAGCTCTTGGTATCGGCATGCAATTCGCGCTGATTGACCACACAATTCTTGTTCATGTGTACGAATTCGATTGGGTCCTCGATAGTGAGGATATGATCGTGCCGCTCGGTATTGATTTTGTCGATCATGGCGGCGAGAGTGGTGGATTTGCCCGATCCAGTCGGGCCGGTCACCAGCACCAAGCCACGAGGTTTGTCGCACATCTTGCTGACGACGGCGGGAAGGTTCAACTGATTAAAAGATTTGATCTCAAAGGGAATCAGACGGAAGACCGCTGAAGTCGCGCCCCGCTGGTTAAATACGTTGGCGCGGAAGCGAGCCAGCCCTTTCAATCCGAATGAGAAATCCAGTTCCAGATTCTCTTCGAAGCGATGCTTCTGCGAATCGGTCATGACGCTGTAAGCCAGTTGCTTGGTTTCCGCCGGCGTCATCTGCGGCAGGTCCAGCGGCACCAGGTGCCCGTGTACGCGGATCTGCGGCGGCGAATTCGTCGTAAGGTGAAGATCGCTTCCCGACATCTCCAACATTCTTTTCAGCAGATCACTTAATGCGAGCGACATCTTTTATTCCCTTTCTCCCTCGTTGCCAACTCTAGTGAATCGTTTCGCGAGCTACTTCCTCGAGCGTGGTCATTCCGGCCGCAACCTTGATGAGCCCGCTACGTCGTAGAGTAATCATTCCGCGCTCAATCGCCTTCTTCTTCAGTTCGACGGCGGAGGCGCCGACCAGAACCAGTTCCTTGATTTCGTCGTCCACTTCCATGACTTCGTATAAACCGCAGCGCCCCTTGTAGCCGGTGTTGTTGCAGACGCCGCACCCCTTGCCCTTTTGAATCTTGACCGTCTTGGCTTCCTCCGGCGTGTATCCTTCCTCGATCAGGGTTTGAGGGGGAACATCGACCACCTCCGTGCATTCCTTGCATATGCGCCGGACCAACCGCTGAGCGCAGATCAGGTGGACCGAGGTCGCCACCAGGAAAGGTTCAATGCCCATGTTCATGAGGCGGGTAATGGTTTCCGGTGCGCCGTTAGTGTGCAGCGTAGAGAGCACCAGGTGTCCGGTAAGAGCAGCCTTAATCGCAATTTCCGCGGTTTCAAAGTCTCGGATTTCGCCGACCAGAATGATGTTCGGGTCTTGCCGCAAAAAGGCGCGCAAGGCCGTGGCAAAATTCAGTCCGATCTGCTCCTTCATCTGCACCTGGTTGACGCCGGCCAACTGGAACTCGACCGGGTCTTCGGCCGTCATGATGTTGGTATCAGGTTGGTTCAACCGAGAGATCGAGGAGTACAGGGTGTTGGTCTTGCCCGATCCGGTTGGTCCGGTTACCAGAACCATGCCGTAGGGCTTAAGAATGGCCTTCTCAAACTTGACCAGCGACTCCGGCTCGAAACCGAGCTTGGTCATATCCAGGCGAAGGTTTTCCTTATCGAGCAACCGGAGCACGATCTTTTCCCCCCACAATGTCGGCAGCGTACTGACACGGAAGTCGAGCTGCTTCTTGCGCCCGCCAATATTCATCTTCAGCATGATGCGGCCGTCTTGCGGCAGCCGCTTCTCGCTGATATCCAGCTTCGACATGATTTTCAGACGCGAAATGATGGCATCCTTCAACTTCAACGGCGGTGTCATAATGCTTTGCAGCACACCATCGATACGGAAGCGCACTCGGAATTCTCTTTCGTACGGCTCCATGTGAATGTCGCTGGCACCGCGCTTCACCGCGTCGGTCAATACCAGGTTGACCAGCTTGACGATAGGAGCTTCATCGGCGGCACGCTCCAAATCCGCCAGCCCCAACTCCGCCTGATCGGCTTGCAGTTCGACGTCGGCTTCATCCATCTCCGTCATCGAAAGCATCACTTGCTCGAGGTCTTCTTCCTTGGTGGCGCCGTAGGCTTTATCAATGCCCTCGAGAATCGAGCTTTCCGATGCGACCACGGGCTCGATATTGAAACCGGTCATGAACTTGATGTCGTCCATGGCGAACACGTTGGTGGGATCAACCATCGCGATCGTGAGAGAAGCACCCACGCGGCTCAGCGGCAGGATTTGATAGCGTTTCGCGGTTTCAAACGGGATCAGCTTGACTACCGCAGGATCGATTTCGAAATAGGACAGATTGATCGCAGGAACGCCGTACTGGCGCGAAAGGAAGTTGGTGACATCCTCATCCGTCAGGAATCCCAGCTTCACCAGGGCAGCGCCCAGGCGAAGATTGTTTTCCTTCTGACTCTTCGTTGCTTGTTCCAACTGCTCTGGGGTTATGACCTTCTCTTTGACCAGAAGATCACCCAGCCGTTGAGACATACCTCGATCTCCTATCTGAGCGGCAGAGGGATGACGTCGACTTCGCTTTGCTCGCGCGACTGCTGCCTTTTGTGGGGAGGACTTGCAGCCTGTCGCGTTGACACAAATTGTCACAGCAGACGCGTTACTTCACCAGTAACTTCGGTACCTGTACTGTCTGGCGGGAAATGCATAACGCCTTTCCACCTCGTGAAATGCCCGTCAGATGTGGTTTTGAAGAACCCAGTGAGGTCTGAAGGACATGCACTTCGGTAACTGCGACGGAGCCACCCGTCAACCCGTTTTCGGGCATTAGAGCCCCCTAAACTTAGTGGTTCCGGCTTGCATTTCTGCTTTGCTCCTCGAGGAAGGGTGGTCAGGCGATCACCCCACTCAAGGACACGTCCGCTTATAATGGGCCGGACAGGCCTGCAAGATTCGTGATCAGAGCTGCCGGCTGCCAGCGGACGTGTCTGCTCCTAATCCAATTCGACCCGATCAGAAACCTTCCAGCCGGAAGAAGATCATCATTCCGCTGGCGGTGGGGATCACTCTGCTTTTTGCAGTGCTTCTAGCGCTGACATCCTTTGATCTGCCTCTGAATCCCGGGACGAATCAACAACTGCTGTTTTTTGCTTCCCTGGCGATGCTGATTTTCGTGCTATTCGTGGCACTGACGTTCGTTCTTGCCCGCAACCTTTTGAAGCTGTTTGCGGAAAGAAGGCTGGGTGTTCTGGGATCAAAATTCCGCACCCGTCTGGTAGTGGGCAGTCTCTTGCTTACGTTTCTTCCGGTAATCGGTATGTTCTTCTTTGCCTATGTGCTGATGAACCGGTCGATTGATAAATGGTTTTCCAGCCCGGTAGAGGAAGTGCGTCGGGATACGGCGAACATGGTATCGCTGCTTTCCAACTATGCGACGCAGAACACGCGGGCAGAAGCCGAAGCCATAGCGTCTACGCCAGAGACGCAAGCTGCTTTTGCGAGCGGCAACTTTTCCGCGGTCACGAAAGCATTTCAGCGTCACGCACCCTCTCTGCAAGGAGGGTTCGCTCTGGCGATTGTTGACGGCGACGCGCAGACCAGCTTCGGCACCCCTGCTCCCTGGCCGCTACTGAAGGCCAAGCTTCCTCTGGGCCGACTGATGTCCGCGTCCCCGCCTCCATTCACCTGGGAGCAAACTGACTACATCCTGGGCAGTGCGCCGGTTGGAGATCATGGTTTGATCGTCGTTGGAAAGCCCCTGCCCACGCAGTTCTCTGAAACGGTGAAGCAGGTTGAAGCCAGCCAGCAACGCTATCTCGACCTTGCCCACGAACGAAGGCTGGTTCGACGAACCTACATGGAAGTGCTGCTGCTGCTCACGGTGGTAGTGCTTTTTGCCACGACCTGGTTTGCATTATTTCTCTCCAAACTGGTAACGCGGCCAGTGGTGGCACTTGCCGAAGCCACGCAGGAAATTTCCCGCGGGCGGCTCGACTATCGCGTCGAAGTTCGTGCCGCCGATGAAATCGGTGAACTGGTGCACTCGTTCAACCGCATGGCAGCGGAATTGGAATCCAGCCGCCGTCAAATTGAGGCTTCCAGCCGTGATCTTGGCGCCGCCAATATGGCTCTGGAGCAGCGCCGCCGCCACATCGAGACCATCCTGGAAAGCATTCCCAACGGCGTGCTTTCCCTGAATGCAGACCGGCGGGTTACGCACGCGAATCATGCTCTGCTTCGCTTGTTTCATCCCATGGGCGTGGAGTCTGGGACGCCGGGCGTGTTGATTGGCGCGCCCTTGCGCGATGTGTTCGCAGCCGAGGTGCTCGAAGATCTGGAACCGCTGCTGCGCCGTGCCGACCGCATGGGAACGACGACCACACAGATGGAAATGGTTGTGCAGCGCGCCACCGTGAACGTGGCGGTCACGGTGGCCACGCTCAAGCACGACGGACAAGGGCTGGGATATGTCCTGGTATTCGAAGACCTCTCGGAGTTGCTGAAGGCGCAGAAACAGGCGGCCTGGCGCGAGGTGGCGCGGCGCGTGGCTCATGAAATCAAGAATCCTTTGACCCCGATTGCGCTTTCCGCGGAGCGCATTCGCCGGCACTTGCATCGTGGCACACCTCCCGACGCAGCTTCGTTGGAAGTCCTCCATAGCTGTGCTGACACCATTAGCGGAGCCGTCGAAACGGTGCGTACTCTGGTGGATGAGTTCTCCACTCTGGCCCGCTTCCCCACCGCACGACCGCAGTCGTCGAACATCAATTCCATCGTCGAAAGCACTCTGGCGATGTTCAACGAGCGCCTGGACAACATTCGCGTGCGCACTTTTCTGTCTCCGGAGTTGCCTAACGTTATGGCGGATCCCGAAGCCATCAAGCGAGCGCTCGCCAACCTGGTGGACAATGCCGCCGAAGCAATGCAGGATGCCATTTTTCGCGAGATTCAGATTTCCACCGTTCTAGTGGCTAGCCGCGATGTTGTGGAGATCAGCGTCGCCGACACTGGCCACGGAGTTACCCGTGAGTTGAAAGAACGCCTGTTCCTGCCGTATTTTTCCACCAAGAAGCGCGGCACCGGCCTCGGCCTCGCCATCGTGAATCGCATTGTTGAAGATCACCACGGCTCCATTCGTGTAGAAGAGAATCAGCCCGTCGGCGCTCGCTTCGTCGTGGAGCTTCCAATTGTGTCGGACGCAGTCGTCGCACCCTCCGTTGATCAGCATGCATAACATTCTTATCGTTGACGACGAACCCACCATCCGCCAGTCGCTCAAAGGCGTGCTGGAAGATGAGGGATTCACCACTGCGCTGGCCGAGAGCGGCGAAGCCGGCCTCGAGATCATCGGCAAGAATGCATTCGACGTAGTGCTGCTGGACGTATGGTTACCGGGGATCGACGGCCTGGAGACGCTGGAGAAGATTCGCGAGAGAGAAAATGCTCCCGAGGTCATTATGATCTCGGGACACGGCACGATTGAAACCGCGGTTCGCGCCACCAAACTGGGGGCTTACGACTTCCTGGAAAAACCACTCTCCATTGAGAAGACCCTGATTCTAATCAAGAACGCGATTGACGCCAAACGATTGCGCGAGGAGAACCGGGAACTCAAGAAGCAACTCATTCCGAAAAGCGTGATCGTAGGCGAAAGCATTCCCATGAAAGCGCTGCGCCAGCAGATTCAGATTATGGCGCCCACCAACGGCCGCGTTCTCATTTACGGAGAGTCTGGAACGGGAAAGGAATTAGTGGCCCATGCTATTCATGCTCAAGGCCTACGCAAGGATGAGATGTTCGTCGAGGTGAATTGCGCCGCGATTCCCGAGGATTTGATCGAAAGTGAACTCTTTGGTCATCGCAAAGGATCCTTTCCCGGGGCCACGGGAGACAAGGAGGGAACCTTCCAGAAAGCTCATGGGGGTACGCTTTTTCTCGATGAGATCGGCGACATGAGCCTGAAGACGCAATCGAAGGTTTTACGGACCCTTGATGAGCAGCGGTTTGTCCCCGTCGGCGGCGACGAACCGGTGACCGTCGATGCTCGCGTGATTGCGTCGACCAACAAGGATTTGGAAGAAGAAATCTCTCGAGGAAACTTTCGCGAGGATCTGTTTTACCGTCTCAACGTCATCCCTTTTTCTGTGCCGCCTCTACGCGAGCGCAAGGAGGACATTCCCCTGCTGGGGCGCCACTTTCTGAAGGAATTTTCCGCCACCTATGGCCGCCGCCTTCGCGAGATCACCGACGATGCCATCGATACGCTGATGCGCTATTCCTGGCCGGGCAATGTGCGGGAGCTGCGCAATGTGATCGAACGCATCGTCATTATGAACCCCACGACCATCCGATTCGAACGCAAACACCTGCCCCCGCTGGTTCATCGCGATGGGACCCGCCGCGCCGCTGGCGGCGATTTCTCTACTCTGCACGAGGCCCGCGCGGCCTACGAGCGCGACTATATTTTGAAAAAATTGGACGAGAATCATGGCAACGTGAGTCGAACGGCGGAAGTGCTGGGGTTGGAACGCAGCCATCTCTACCGCAAGATGAAAACCCTGGGCATGGCTGCCAAGGAATAGGGTTCTTCGCGGAGAAGAGGATTACCTCTTGATCATGTGGATCTCGGTGCCGTTCTTCAGGAACTTCACTTCATCCATTAGCTGAGTGATCAGGTAAACGCCACGCCCGTGGCCGGAGTAAATGTTTTGGCCAACCACCGGACTGGGGATTTTCGCCGGATCGAAACCTTCTCCCGGATCGCGTACCACGATCAGCAGGCTGCGGTTTTCGTCACAGGCCACATCGCATTCGACGACCTTCGAAGGATCAGACTTGGCTCCGTGCACCACCGCATTGGCGAGTGCTTCCGAAAGTGCCAGCTCAATTGCCAATTCCTTGCCGTCGGCGCAGTCTTTCTCGCGAATGGACTCCATGATTCGCTGCACCACCGAATCCACCGCCGCTTTGTCGGCAGCCACCGTAACCTGGAGCTTGAAAAGTAACTTGTCAGCCAGGAAGTCGAAGACCGGTTCGGAATTGTCGGACATCAATGAAGATCGTTCCTGATGGCCAGTTGCAGCTTTGGGCCTCTGCGATTCTACAGACGAAACGCACGTCCGGCAATTGAAAAGCACCGGCAAACGAATCGCGCTTCCACCCGCCCCTGTTCAACTCTTGCCGGTATGCGTCAACAGTTCCAGTTGCCGCCGCCAGTCTAGTTCCTCGATGAACGTATGCGACTCCCGCCAGTCCGGGCTCACTTTCACGAAGAGCTCCAGAAATACACGGGTACCGACCATCTTTTCGATCTGCAGGCGGGCGGCGGTGCCGATTTTCTTCAACATCTGCGCCTGCTTGCCAATCAGAATCCGCTTTTGTCCCTCCCGCTCGCAATAGATCGCTGCCGCAATTCGTGTAAGCTTTGCACCTTCTTCAAACTGTTCGACCAACACCGTGGTCGCGTATGGAACTTCTTCACTGGTCCCCGCCAGGACCTGCTCCCGGATGATCTCCGCGACCATGAAGCGCGTGGGTTGATCGGTCACCTGATCTTCCGGAAAATAGTGCGGCCCCTCGGGTAAGATGCTAATGACCTTGTGCAGCAAGAGATCCAAGCCTTCCGGCTTGCGTGCCGAGAGTGGAATGATTTCCATAAAAGCGTGCAGCTTCTGATATCCATCGATGATGGGCAACAGCTTGTCCTTCTGATTTCGAAGTAAATCGATCTTGTTTAACAGCAGGAAGACCGGCGTTCCGGATTTTTTGGCCATTTCGAGGACGGACTCATCCTCGCGTCCGAATTTGCGGGTTACATCGACAATCAGCAGCAGCAAGTCGCAGCCTTCCAGCGCTTCGCGCACTTCCGACATCATTTTGCGGCCCAGGGAAGTGTCCGGCTTGTGTACGCCGGGAGTATCGATCAGCACGATCTGCCCGCCCACCTTTTTCTTTTGCTGAGGGATCTGGACGATCCCCAGGATACGGTTGCGCGTCGTCTGCGGCTTGGGGCTAACAATGGCCAACCTCTCGCCTACAAGCGCATTCAGCAGGGTGGACTTGCCGGCGTTGGGACGGCCAAGAATACAAACGAATCCAGAATGAAAGGCCATAAGGATTGAGAAATTCAGTAATTGGGTGATTGGGAAATTCGCATCTGGCCGAAATTACTCAATCTAAGATTATCCGATTATTCAATTCCTAAATCAGGCGCATCTGTTTGGGCTGGACCAGCGAGATCCGAACTCGCTGCACACGCCGCTGGGTCGACTCCAGCACCTCGAAGCGCAGACCGTCTTCTTCGATCACCTCGCCCTTTTGCGGAATGCGGCCTGCCATCTCACTCACCAATCCCGCTACCGTGGCTGATTCTTTGCCTTCGGGACGCGTGCCCAGCAACTCATCCAACCGGTCGACATCCATGTTTCCAGGAACGATGTAGGATTGATCGCTTTCGCGTACGACATCAGCTTTGTCGTGCTCGTCGCCAATCTCGCCGACAATTTCCTCGACCAGATCCTCGATTGTAACCAGTCCCGCTACCCCGCCGTACTCGTCAACGACGATTGCCATGCGGATATTGCTCTTCTGCATCTCGCGCAGCAGGTCGCTTCCCAGTTTGCTTTCCGGCACGAAATACACGTCTTTGCGCATCAGCGTGTCCACCGTGCGGGTGCGAGCCTCGGTGTCCGGCACCTGCAAGACGTCTTGCGCGTAAACAATCCCCTTGATGTTGTGAATAGTACCTTCGAAGACCGGGACGCGGGAGAACGGCTTCATGCGCAGCAACTCAATAAACTGCTCGACCGTGGTATTGGTGGGGACGGCGACGATTTCCGGTCGCGGCTTCATCGCCTCCCGCACCGTCTTCTCGCCGAATTCCACCACCGACTGGATCATGTCGCGGTTGCTTTCGTCGAGGATGCCTTCTTCCTGGCCCGCTTCGATCAGCGCATCGACGGCTTCCGCCTGGGTTTCCGGCAGTTCCTCCGAGTGCTCTTTGGTCAGAGCCGCGACCGATTGCAAGAAGCCCAGCACCAGCGTTACCGGAAATACCAGGTAGATGAGAATTCGCAAGAAAAGCGTCCAGCGGATCAGCCATTGCCCTTTGGTGCGCGAGAAAAAGACAAAAGGCAGGAACCGGTTACAGACGACGACTGTCAGGATCAGGGTCAGCGTCGCCTGCAGAATCTCGTAGATGCTCCAGGCCCGGTCCCGGAATACGGTAAATCCCACCAGCATGGCAATCGCCGCCATGGTGAGTTGCGTGAGCACCGCCATCGACAGCGCCGCGCGAGTGCGGCTGACGTGCAGCCTGGGCTCAACGTTGTGCTCGAACACATCGATATTGTCCTGAAATTCGCGGGAAAGAAATTTGCCAATCTCGGTGTAGAGACGGTCAACGTAGGAGACCAGGGTCAGCAAGCCCAGCAGCATCAGCAACACGACAGCGATGACGAAGTTCATCGTGATGACCGTGTAGGGCGGGAGACCATGCCAGCTTTGCCGGGAGCGGAGATAGTTGGTTTTCGAACCCGGCCACTCAGCTTGCCTTTCGCGCTTAAGCCTTCCCGGTAAGTCGATCGACTACTTCTCTCAATCAATCCCCCTGGCAAGCCGAGCGCCTTCCGCAAACGCGCTTCCTTGCGCTCCATTTCCCCGTCGTCAAGTTCGTGATCGTATCCGGCGAGGTGAAGCACGGCATGTAAGACCAGAACCCTGATTTCCTCAGCGACTGTGTGCCCAAGTCGACGCGCGTTCCCGGCCGCAATCTCCGCCGAAATAGCGACGTCTCCAGCGAATCCTCGCATCAGCCCAGGCATCGCGGGAAACGATAGCACATCCGTTGGCTTATTTTTTCCGCGAAAACGATGGTTCAATCCCTGCAACTCACGGCTGCTGGTCACCAGTACACTGACCGCGCCTCGAAGCCCAGTGGCCCGTCGCGCGCGCGTCAGAAACTTCGCCAGCGCGGCTTCACTCAAACCGGCTACTCGTTCTTGAATAATGACCAAATCCTTCTCCGCGCTGTTTGTCCCTTTTTGCCGGGAACGCACGCAAATAAACAGGAGGGCTATAAACCGCAGCCCTCCCACCCAATCGTGACCGCTTTACTCTTTCGCGTTCGCTTCGGCAGGCGTCGCAACGTCCTTGGCTGACGACAGATTGTCCGCCCCGTTGGTCTTGCCGTTCACGCTACTCTTGGGCTCGAGCAATGACAGTTGCTGCTCCGCCAGCTTTGTCTTGTGCTCATCGTAGGCGCGGATGATGCGCTGGACCAAATGGTGACGGACCACGTCACCTTCATCGAAGTGAACGAACGTCAACCCTTCGACGCGCTTCAGAATATCCACCGCTTCGAGCAGCCCACTGCGGCGGGCATTGGGCAGGTCAATCTGGGTAACGTCGCCGGTGATCACTGCCTTGGAGTTGAAACCGAGACGGGTGACGAACATCTTCATCTGTTCCGAAGTGGTGTTCTGCGCTTCGTCCAGAATCACGAACGAATCGTTCAGCGTGCGCCCCCGCATGAAGGCAATGGGCGCAATCTCGATGACGTTCTTCTCGAGGTAGCGATCCACCTTTTCGGGATCCAGCATGTCGTAGAGCGCATCGTAGAGCGGGCGCAGATACGGATCGATCTTGTCCTGCAATGTCCCCGGAAGGAATCCCAGGCGTTCGCCTGCTTCAACCGCCGGACGCGCCAAAATGATCCGGTTCACCCTTTTCGCCAGCAGCGCCGAGATGGCCATCGCCACCGCCAGGTAGGTCTTGCCGGTGCCGGCGGGACCGATGCCGAATACCATGTCGTGGTTTTCGATGGCTTCCACGTATCGTTTCTGATTCAGGCTTTTGGGCTGCACCGTGCGCCGTCCGAACGAGCGCTGACGCCCCGCTTCAGCCAGTCCGCGCAGGGTAGCTTTTGGGTCCGCCATCAGCACGCGCAGCATGCTGTTCAGGTCGCCGTTGTTGAAGGTGTGTCCGGAGCGCTGCAGGTGATGGTAGTCGGCAAAGACTTGCTCGGCCCGGGCCACATCGCGGGCTGCCCCTTCCACCTCAATGGAGTTGGATCGCAGGTCGATGTTGATGTTCAGACCGTCTTCCAGTACATGCAGATTTTCGTCCCGGGTACCGAACAAGGTTTCAATGTGAGGCGTAATCTCAATGCTCTTCTTCATGCAGTCTATACGAATCCCTCCCTGCGCCGTGCTTTCCGAACGCCGGTGCTTCGATGGCATCGCCGTGACTCAGGCACACCAGTGCCCGCCCGAGCGACGACAAAATTCTTCTCTCTGCAGGTGGAACCAGCCGGAATGCTCGCTCCCGAGGTGCAAGCAACTACCATTGACGTAAGGGTACGCCGAGGGTCGGATTTGAGTCAATGGTGGTGGGACAAGGGCCAACGCGGCAAGGTCTACGCGCCTTCGCCTTTAGCGCCGGCGTCCGAGGCTGGAACCGCACGCGCACGCGCCCATTGCCTGAGTTCTTGAATCTCCTCGGCTCTGGTTGCGGAAAGCGGCACTGTCTTCGCTAGCGCATCAATCAGGGTGGATGTTGCCAGAGGTTGTTTGCTGGAGAACGAAACATAAAGTGCTGACTGCACTGCGGCTTGAATCTCCGCCCCCGAGTAACCCCGCGCCGCGGCCGCCACCTGATCCAGATCGAACTCCGTCGGACGCCGATTCCGCCGCGCCAACTCAAGAGCAAAGATTTGCTTTCGCTCCGCCTGGTTCGGCAGGTCGACAAAAAACAGCTCGTCAAACCTCCCTTTGCGAATCAGTTCAGGCGGCAATGCAGAGACATTGTTACAGGTAGCCGCGACGAAAACCGGGGCTTTACGCTCTTGCATCCAGGAAAGGAATGCGCCCAGCAGACGTGACGAAACACCCGCGTCTGCCGACGCCGAATCCGAACCGCTCCCAGCAAACACTTTTTCCAATTCGTCAATCCAAAGCACGCACGGCGATAGCTCTTCCGCCACTTGAAAAACTTTCTGGATTCGCTTCTCGGTCTCGCCAATGTATTTATCGAAAATTGCAGCGGTGTCAAACTTAACTAGCGGCAGCTTCCATTCGCCAGCAATCGCCTGCGCGCACATGCTCTTCCCGCAGCCCTGTACGCCTAGAATAACGACGCCCCGCGGCGGTTCCAGACCGAATGCCCGGGCCCGACCTTCCCACGTTCCACGCCGCTCTTCCAGCCAACGCTTAAGATTCTCAAGGCCTCCAACGTTGGCCAGAGTGTCAGAGACCTCGACGAAATCCAGCATTTCCGAACGCCGCAGCATCTCTTTCTTGACTTGCAAAACATCGGTCACAATCTCAGCCGTTAGCCCATACCTCGTCACAATCGCTTGTGATACGGCGCGCTCCGCCTGCTCTTCCGTCAATCCGCGCAAATTGCCAGCCATCGCATCCAATCCGCTGGCGTCCAACGATCGGCGCAATGTCCGCGTCTTTCCCACCCGAACGATCATTTCGTCGATGATCTGGCGTAGGCGCTGCTTGTCTGGAAAGGGTAAGTCGAGATATTCCACCAGGCTGGCCAACTCCGGTGGCATCTTGATCGATGGAGCGATAATTACTACGGTGCGGCGATGCAGAGAGAATTTCTGCCCTACGTCGCGGAGTCGTCGCACCACCACCGGGTCCTCCATGTGACGATGAAAGTCTTTGAGAATGAATGCCGCTTCGACGGAAATACCTTCTAAAACGCCGAGCACTTGAGCGGGCTCACGCGTGTTGTAGATGGCTTGTGTCGCAAGATCTGTGGCATCCTGGCCGGTGCCATCGGCGGGAAACCTACCCTCAACAACCGGTTCGTGGCCTTCGTTTCCACAACGAGCCAACCCGCTGGCGATGCTCCATTCGAACGTGGCGAGATTCAGCGAAGCGCATGCCACGCGCACCAACCGCACCGCTCGCACCTCTTCCACCGTCTCCATCACCACGATGGGCGCGGAGGAGTCGATCAGCACCTTCAGGGTACCAAGTGCATCCGCCAATGGTTTGACCAGTCGCAAGTTGCTGCCGTAGAATAGTTTATTAGCTGGCAGCGGAATAGCTCTCGCTAAGAGAAACTCCATAGAAACGAAGGTAACGAGATCGAATGGCAAATCATTTTTCGGCGCTGAAACGCGCCCGTCAGACCACAAAACGCACGGTTCGCAACCGCGCTAACGCTTCCCGGCTGCGCAGCGCGCTGCGCGATCTGCGTGAATCGCTTGCTAAAGGCGATCAGCAGGCCGCCGATCAAGTTTTCCGGCAAACCGTCTCCGCCCTCGACAAAGCAGTCCAGAAGGGTGTGCTGCACGCGAACACAGCGTCGCGCTACAAGTCCCGCTTGAATGTCCGATTGAACGCCGTCGCAAAGAAGTAGCAATCACTTGAGTCGAGCGCTGGTTCTGTGAATCAGCGTCGGCTACACCGGCAGCTCTTCCTGCATCCAGCCAGCTTCTGGTTTCGGCTCTGACGTCAGGTCTAGAACCAATTTCTCCAGCACCATTCGTTTGCTCGGTGGATTCGAGCGCAACGCCAGATCGGTTTTTGCCACTAGCCGAATGGCGCGGGTCAGTTCCCTTTTCGACTTGTAGCGTCGAGCCTGCTTGATAATGTCATCGGCGGCAAACGGAGGCACACGGAAGCCCTGCCACAACGCCGCCCACAGCATGCGCTGATCGCGCACGTTACGCTCGAGGATCACCAGCATCTGGCGAAACGTTTTTGCCAGCATGAAGAGATGTCCGATTGCCGCCTCGTCCCCTTCGCCCGTGCTCAGGATCGCATCCAGCATTTCGAGCGCACGTACCTTATCCTTCGCGGAGATCGCGTCGGTCAGTTCATACAACGATCTTTGCTTGGCGGCCAGCACCATGGTCTCGACATCGCCCAGCCTGATACGCTTCTTTTCCCCTGCATACAGAATCAGCTTCTCCAGTTCGTTGGAGACCATCATCATGTCGCTGCCGAGCGCGTCTACCAGTTCGCGAGCGGCGTCGGGATCAATCTTCACATCGCGCGTGGCGCAGTATTCGCCAATCCAGCGGACCGCGTCGTTTTCTTCCACTCGCGCAAGTTCTACAATGGCGCAGTATTGCCCTAACGTTTCGCGAATGCGCTCGTAGCGTTCTTTGTCTGTCAGGTCCATGCGGCGGGCGTCAGCGGGAATGTTGATGTGATCGGCGACAAAGATCAGCACCGCGGCGGGATTCGGATCTTTACAGTATCCCTCGATGGCCGCTAACTTCTCCTCGTTGGAGCCGCGTCCAAACAGGTTCTTCACGCCGCGCACAAAGAAAACCTGAAAGGGTGCCATCAGCGAAGGAGTACGAGCACGATCCAGTACTTCGGCCAGATCAGTTTCTGCCAGATCAAACTCAAAAAGGCTGAAGTCTCTCAAATCGGGAGTGACCAAGTGCTCGAGAATAGCTTCACGGCAGCGCTTGCGGAAAAAGACCTCGGCTCCCACGAACACATAGGCCGGGCGCAGCTTGCGGGCTTGCACCTCGGAGACAAAGCGGTCAGTCTGGGCAAAGGCTCGCATCAGAAGCCCTCCAGAATATTCGAAACCAGGGTCTGCGCAAAATCGCGCGACAGGCGTTGAAACGCTGGAGAGTCCTCCTGGAAAAAGCTGTTCACGTCGCGCGGGACCTCGTACTGCTCGCGAAACAAATACGCTGGATTCTGATAGAGAACCTTGCCCTGCTTGTCGAGCAGTGACACTTTCATGGAGATCACAACCAGCACGCTCGCGGCGCGTCCCGTCTGCGAATCATAAGTGAGGGGCGTGGTGTAGGTCGAGACCACAGTCCCGTGCAGCGCCGCATCCGCATCGTCGTTCATTTGGTTGACGACGTGATAGTGGGTTCGCGTTACGAACTCTCTCACCACGGCAGCGGTTAGCATCTGCTCGATCTTGAAGGTTTGAGTCTGGTTCACGAATGCCGGAATTGCAATGGTTCGGACGTTATCAGGAATGGTTACCGCGTGACCGGCGGTGTGATAGCCGCATCCAGTTCCGAAAATGCAGAAGAGCACGGCCAACGCCACGCCAGGGCTCATTGGATCTTGCCCCGAGGCCGGGTCGCAACCATGGTTTCGGCACACTCCACCGCAGTCGCTGCCGCGATGCGCAGATTGTCGGAACCGGCCCACAACCAAAGTCCATTCGGATGGCTTGCATCCTCGGCAATCGAAACCTGAATATCAACCTGTCCCGCGGCATTCACGTTAGAGGGAGCGTCTTCGGCTCCATGCGTGAGGTTCACATGCTCACCCGCCAGGGCCCGCGAAATGCTTTCGACATCCGCCAACTGTCCGAGTTCCAGGTGAATCGCAAAAGCGTGTCCGTGAAAGATGGGAGCCTGCACCAGCAGCAGCGATGGCAGCGGAGCGTTCTTTCCCGCAATTCGCTGGTAATGCCTCAGCACGCGGCTCTCTACAGTTGCCAGCGACGGCACCGAGTGCTCACCGTAGCGGGCGACCATGTTGAACGCCACTTGGGTGTCGAAGACATTTTTCGGCAACTGCTGGAACGACAGCAGGTTCACGGTCTGCTCATGCAGTTCGTCCATGCCTTTCTGACCGTGTTCGGAAGCGGGCTCGTACACCGTCGCCACTACACTTTTCACGGGTCCAGCCTTCTGCACGCGCAGGAGAAGCAATGCGAGCACGACGGCGGCGGGGTGCGCTGCGATTGCCGGACCGGGCTGCAACTCCGGAACCAAAGACTGCCCGAGTTGCCGCTCAATCCACGGCGAACGGATGGCGGCGTCCGCTTCATCTTCCAGAGCGGCAGAAAGATCGATGATCGCGCTACCCGCATTGCGCGCCGTTTTCCAGTAGTTGCGCGTGGTGTCCGCGTCTGAAGCAAAGAAGGCAAAATCCACATTTTGAAACTGTTCGGTGCGAACATTCTGGATGAACGTGACTTCCTCTCCCACCGTTTCCAGCTTCCCCAGTGATTCGTCGTCATCCAACAACTTGACGTCCAACGAGGGAAAATTCCGGTCGTTCAGGACGTCCGCAACTTCCTTGCCCTTGAGCGTGCCTGCGCCGACGATGGCAAGACGGTACAGATTGCCTCCGCGCACCGGTTCGGCGTTCGCCAGCGGAGCGGATTTGAAATTCGAACTCATGAGGTCTGCGAGGCCTCTTTGTAAGTCGGAGGAGGCAGGTTCCGTTTCCGCCGGAAAATCCACTGTAAACGCCAGAACACGCCCGAAAGCGTGTAGGCCAATGCGATCACGAACAGCACCCACTGGGAGAAAAACCAAATCGCAGCAAACAGGAGGCCCAGCAAGATCACCAACTGGAACGGTTGCCGGGAGCGGAAATCGATGTCCTTGAAACTGTAAAAGCGCCAGGTGCTCACCATCAGATACCCCACCGCCACCACAATGAGCATCCAGGTAACGCAACTCCATAGCGAGGCAATTGGGTCGCCTCCGGAAAAGTGCACCACCGCGGCGACGACTCCCGCGCCCGCGGGAATCGGCATTCCAACAAAATACTTCTTCCCAGGCCGCCCAGGGTTTGATGGTTGCGGATTCACCACGATGTTGAATCGCGCCAAACGGCTTGCGCCAGCCATCATAAAAAGAAAGCTGGAGATGGCGCCCAGCTGAACCATCTTGCCGGTCAATTCGCTGGACCCCAAGAAAACTGGCAACTGGCGGAATCCCCACATCCATGCCAGCAGCGCCGGCGCGACGCCGAAGGTGATGACATCGGCCAGCGAATCCAACTCCCGGCCAAAGTCGCTGCTGGTGTGGGTCATGCGTGCGATGCGCCCATCCAGGCCGTCAAACAAAACAGCAAACCCGATCGCTTTGGCTGCAAAGTCAAAGTGCCAGGGCTCCGCGGCAGTAGCGTGCGTAACCTGCAAGATAGCGTAATAGCCCATCGCCATGTTCGCCGCGGTGAACAGCGAAGGCAAAATGTACATGCCCTTGCGCAACCGTCCCGAGGGCCGGTCTTCCTTGCGCCGCTTTTGAATCCCTGGAACGTCCGGGTCCATTAGGGTGCCCCCCGCTGAGCTTGTCTGGCACTGCCTGCGGCGAGCGCTCGCCCGGCGTTGAGGTAGGCCAGTACGCTCGATCCGCCCTTCACGCGATCCCCGATCTTGACTTCTATACCGGCGGAGGCGTCCAGCAAAACATCCACCCGCGACCCAAACTTGATTAGGCCAACGCGCTCTCCGCGTTCCACGCGATCGCCAATCTTCTTGTTGAAAACAATCCGACGCGCCAGAAGTCCCGCGATCTGCTTAAAGACCACGGTCTGGCCGTCACCTTCGACGGTGACCACATTCTGTTCGTTCTGCTCGGCCGAAGCAGCATTCATCGCATTCACGAACTTTCCCTTCTGATAGCACGCGTCGCGAATGATGCCGCTGATGGGAGAGCGGTTCACGTGCACGTCAAAGACATTCAAAAATATGCTGATCCGAAGAAGCGGGATGCCGTTCGACATTACCGGCGAGACGTCTGTGACTTTACCATCCGCCGGCGAGACCAGCGCCCCGGCATCACTCGGAATAGCCCGCTCCGGATCGCGAAAAAACCAGAGAAAAAATGCGGCCAGGAGCAAGGCAGGCAAGGTCCACAGTGGGCTGGTGAGCCAACCGATCAGGGCCGCTGCAAGCAGAAGCGGAAACGCGTAATAGTAAGCGTCACGAACCATGTTGGGAGATACAGTGGATTATAGTGCAGGCCCGGAGCACGGCTAAGCGTTTCCTGTTAAATACAGATAAAAAGGCGCTTGCAAGCGCCCTATGTGGAGACAGATAACCCCTCCGGCGGCTGAGCCGCGCAAGATTTGAGCTGGATTAGGCGACCTGGTTCTGTTGTGGCTGCTGCCGGTATTGCCGCTGAATAATCTCCATCTGATCCTTGAGACGGAGTTTCAGCTTCTTCAGCCGCACTTCTTCCAATTTTTCGTCTTCGGTGAGGTAGCGTTTTTCGGTGAGTGAATCAAGGCGTTTTTCGTAGAGTGTGTGCTCCATCGCCAGCTTTCTGAATTCGTCGTGATTGGCGAGGAGCTGGTCACTAGAAGTTAGCATCCAGCAGACCTCCTAACCGGGTTATCAGATTTAAAACTTACCACACCACCTAGCCTGCTTCAATGCGAAAGGTAATAATCGAAGCACTTATTTGTGGTCAATAGAAACCTTAGCTTCCGAGGGGCTGATCAAGGCATCTATATTTATTATCATAAACTTCCAACGAATTGCACAAGTGCTGATGCAATCTCAGACAACCCCAATCTGGTAAACAATGGCGTCTTCTTCCGGTTCGCGATAGTAGAGCTTGCGCCGGCCGCTTTCGACAAATGCCGATTTCTCATAGAGCCGTCGTGCCGCCAGGTTCGCCTCCCTGACCTCCAGAAAGATTGCCTCTACGCCGCCGGCTCGAGCTAAACCAAGAAACTCTCCGAGCAGGCGCGTGCCCAATCCACGCCGTCGCGCGGCTCCGGCGACGGCGATGTTCTCGATCTCCCACTCTTCGCCCAGCGCTCTGCCAACGATGAAGCCCTGCACTGCGGCGTCTTGTTCAATGATCAGGATCACCCGGGAAGGCCCTTCGCGGGAAAGCGCAGCTTCGTACTGCTGCGTAGACCAGTGCGCTGCAGTAGCGGCACACTTCTCGATCGCCATGAGCGCGGGAATGTCCGCGACCGTGGCGTGGCGAACTCGCGTTCGTAGCGCTGGCGTCTCGCCGGATTTCACGACCATCGCTGCTAGTTGCCCTTCACGAAAAGGTCCGCCTCCGAGCGTCCAATGTAACTCGCTTCCAGAGCCTCCGGGGAAACACCCGCTCCCCCGGCAATCTTGCGCCATCCAAACCGTGCGATTGCATCGCTCCTTGGCCGCTCGACTTCGACCACGCGCCATCCTTTAGCACGTGCCCCTTCCGCAAGCGCACCGTCGGGCGTAACGATTGTTGCCTCACCCGCCGAGCCCAGCCATTCATCGCGATTGCGCACATGCTCCCGAATCAAATGCACTATCGCGCCGTCGACCTCGTACTCACCGAGGAACACGTCATTCCGTCCGGCATCGAGCGCAGCCGTCACTCTGCCTCGCGAATCACCGGCGCATGCCAAGGCTTCCAAAAGCGAAACGACGGCAATCGGTTTCTCAAGCACCTCTGCGAGCGCCTTGATGACCGCCAGCCCGATGCGAAGCCCGGTGAAGGATCCCGGTCCGGAAACCACGGCAAAGGCGCTTAGATCCCCCTTGATGAATCCATGTCGAGCCAGCAACGCCGCAATTTGCGGGACCAGTTCCGCGGAGAATGTTCCTCCGGAAAGCGCGACCGATTCGAGGACCTGGCAAGCATCATCTGGCCCGCAACGCGCCAGTGCTACGCTGCCGTGCTTGCCGGAAGTGTCGACTGCCAAAATAAGCATGGATTGAGAATCGCCGATCCGCGCGAATCCGTGAAAATCCGTGGCCGCTTCGATTCAGTGCCCGCCCTCTACCAACTCCAGCAGCACTCCTCCTGCGCTCGAAGGATGCACGAATACATATCGATGGCCGCCGGCCCCAGTCTTGATTTCGTTCGAGACCAGCCTCACATCGTCTTTCTTAAGACGTTCCACCACCGCGGCCAGGTCAGGCACGCGCAGGCAAACGTGATGCAATCCTTCGCCGCGTTTGGCAATGAATTTTGCGACCGCCGAGCTTTCCGACGTCGGCTCCATCAACTCAATTCGGCTCTCTCCCACTGGCACCATCGCCACCCGCACCTGCTCGCCTTCGACCACCTCCTCGGAGGACGCGGCCAGCCCCAGCTTCTCGTAGATTCCCTTCGCCGCCGCCAGCGACTTTACCGCGATCCCGAGATGGTCAATTGTGAACATAAGCCTCGTCGATCACCGTTCTCCCTCGTTACTTGTCATCCCGAGTGACGCCCGAGCCACGCATAGCGCGGTGAGGCTAAGTGAGGGATCTGCATTTTCGCGCCTCGAAACTGCAGATTCCTCGCGGGCTGACGCCCGCTCGGAATGACAACTTATTGAGGGTGGAGAAGGCTAAGAACCTGCCTTTCCCAACTTCCCCACAATTTCTTCCACCAGCGTATAAGGATCGCGCTTGTGCTCCGCCACTTCCGCGGCGTAGCGCGCCACATTGCCATCTTCCATCTGTTCGCGGGCCTTCTCCAGCAGCGCGTCGCGCAGCATGTCAATCAACCGCTCCTGCCAGTTTTCAATCTTATGCTGCAGGACAAGATTTTTCTCTTGCAGATACGTTTCGTAGTCGGCAATAGCCGCGACTAGATCGCTGATTCCAGTCCCGTCGCTGGCCACGGTCTTTACAATCGTCGGAGTCCAATGATCGCTGCGAATTGCCAGCGATTGCAAGGCTCGAATTTCACGCTCCACCCGCTCAGCGCCTTCGCGGTCACTCTTGTTGATCACAAAAATGTCGGCAATCTCCATGATGCCGGCCTTGATGCTTTGCACATCGTCGCCCATCCCCGGCACTAGAATCACAACCGTCACATCGGCCAGCCGCACGATATCAACCTCGTCCTGTCCGACGCCAACCGTTTCGATCATGATCAAGTCGCGCCCGGAAGCATCCATCACCGAAGCGACGTCCGCCGTGGCCCGCGCGAACCCGCCCAGCGAGCCCCGCGTAGCCATACTGCGAATGTAAATCCCAGGATCAGAAAAATGATCCTGCATGCGAATGCGGTCGCCCAGAATCGCTCCGCCCGTGTAAGGACTGGTGGGATCGACGGCGATGATTCCGACCGTACGATTCTCCTTGCGATAATGCTTGGCCAGTTGATCGACCAACGTACTCTTACCCGCGCCTGGCGCGCCGGTCAGCCCCAGAATCCGCGCATGCCCAGTCTGCGGGAACAACGCCTTCAGCAGATCCGACCAGCCAGGCAAGCGGTTCTCAACCAGGCTTATAGCACGCGCCAAAGTCCGCGCATCGCCGGTACGCAGTTGCACAATCCAAGGTTGGAAGTCGTGGCTCAATCTGTCAGTGTAAAGCAGGGGCGTAAAGGCCGGAAATCTTTCGCATTCGGCAGAGAACAACACATTTGGCATCCGCGGAAATCCGCGTTGATCCGTGGCGAATTTGGATTTAGTCTTTCAGCAACTGCCGCGCAATCACCAACCGCTGAACTTCACTCGTCCCTTCGCCAATGGTGCACAGCTTCACGTCGCGATAGAACTTCTCTGCCGGATAGTCCTTGATGAACCCGTATCCACCGTGAATCTGCACGCCCTCGTTGGCGCAACGCACGGCCACTTCGCTTGCATACAACTTCGCCATGGACGACTCCAGCGTGCTCTTCGATCCCGCGTCTTTCAGCGAAGCTGCCCGGAACGTCAGCAGCTTGGCCGCTTCGATCTCGGTCGCCATATCTGCCAGCTTCCACTGGATCGCCTGGAATTCGCTGATCGCCTTGCCAAACTGCCTGCGCTGCTTGGAATACTTCAGCGCCGCTTCGTAAGCGCCTTCGGCCATGCC
>Ga0207003_1057_pt1 | contig 29357 bp, 27 predicted proteins | sample Alteio_BWMinCont_89_FD_153474 | JGI IMG/M metagenome (GOLD analysis project Ga0207003, IMG submission 153474) | Enriched cells from forest soil in Barre Woods Harvard Forest LTER site, Petersham, Massachusetts, United States -... | ecosystem: Environmental > Terrestrial > Soil > Temperate forest >...
ACACCACTTCGAATGACCGTCGTTCCCGTTAATGTTCCAAAACTCGTTTGATTGCTGTTGACAGTCGTCATGGGTTGCTGTTTTAGCAATGCATAAGCGCTGTCTACCAAATATCCCAAATCGATACCGATCAGCGTACCGTTTTTAAAACTGAACTGACCGATTCCATTTAAATTTTGCAAAAGAGATTTTGATTCTGCGCCAGTCGTTGTCACTTGCAGTTCAACATTGCCTATTCCTGCTATTTTAATTTTTTGGTCTTTCCCACCCAAATCTTCTAACAATGGCTGCGCTTGCACATTCGTTACATTCGCATGCATCGTGATTTGCGGCACAGAGGAGCTCAAATTCACAATCGTTTGTCCTGTTAAACGACCTTGATACAAATTTGCAGAAAGAGGCGCTATATCCAAAATACCTTTTTGGAAATGTGCTGTGAGTGCAATATCAGTGATGGTCAATTTAGCTGCTTGCAATTGATCGATATTAAAATGACCTTGCGCTTTAAAATCACCCCCACGGGTTGTCATTTCCATATCCCCTTTCATTACAATATCTGCTACCTTTCCTTTAAATCCTGTCCATTGCACTGTGCCTTGATTTAAGTCTGCGACGAGATCTCCCGAAGCAGCAACATTCATTTTTTTCGTGCCTTGTTGAATATCGGCAGAAAAATCTAGCTGACGGACCGTATAAATTTGCGTCGCTGTATTCAATGACATATTACCTTTTAGAGCAGCATGCCCAGACAAAGCAGGATCATTCGCGGCGAAATCAAAAGAGGATTCAATCGGAAAAGGTCGTAGTAAATTAATATCTCTCGCACGCCACTGAAAGCGAGTCACTGTGTAATATTGATTGGTTTGCTCATCCGAATAATCAATTGCTGCATCGGTAATATCCACGCCAGAAATCGCTAATCCCATTGCCATTTTTTTACCGGAAAGAGAAACGGTTTTAGCATTGTTCTGTTTGACCGGTACATTTGTTTCAAAATTCCAATTTTCTTTTCCATTTTTATTTTTAATGAGATGTAACTTCATCCCATTCAATACAATGCCGTTGGATTCTATTCGCCCATAAAATAATGGCAGTAATTTAACAGCGACTGTTATCTTCGAAATTTCAGCAAACGTTTTTTGATTGAAATCGGCTGGATTGCTTAAAGAAGAATGCCCTGCTTCCACGCCCAGAGAGGGAAAAAATGTCCATGACATATTGCCGTCAATCACGAATTGGCGACCCGTGTATTTCATGACTTGTGCTGTCAACACCGGCTTTAATCGATTAGGGCTCACAAAAACCATTAAAAAAATAATCGCTGACACAGCCAATAAAACAACAATACCCAGTAAAATACCGATCGATTTGAGAACTTTATGCATATGGACTCCCGAAAAGAGCGGGTGATGGGAATCGAACCCACGCTATCAGCTTGGGAAGCTGAAGTTCTACCATTGAACTACACCCGCTGTTATGATACCCACCATAATAATCACTACTATTAAGTTCGCAAGGCCTCTACCGGAGCGTCATCCCGCGACGCTCCTTAAGCGGGACCCAGTGACTTTATTTTTATCCCAAAAATAATTCAAAAAAGTCGCTGGGTCCCGCTTAAGGAGCGTCGCGGGATGACGCTCCGGTAGAGGCCGTGAATACTTGCTAACCTAATGACAGTGGCCATCATAGTAAAGAGGGATTTTAATTGCAAACATATCTTTTTTACGATATCGAAACGACCGGACTCAATAAATCGTTCGATCAAATACTTCATTTCGCAGCCATTCGTACCGATTTACAGTTGAAAGAAATAGAACGTCACGAAATAAAAATCAAACTCAATCCCGATGTGATTCCTTCGCCCTATGCGCTCATCACGCACAAAATAGGAATCAATGAAATGTTAGAAGGCGTCTCTGAACTGGAAGCGATCGAACAAATTCATCAATGGATAAATACACCTGGCACGATTAGTTTAGGATATAACACCCTCGGTTTTGACGATGAATTTTTACGTTTTTCTTTTTACCGCAATCTTTTGAAACCTTACACCCATCAATATGCCAATCAATGTTATCGCATGGATATTTATCCGATGACTGTCATGTTTTTTCTTTTTAAAAATAATGTGCTCACGTGGCCAGAAAAAGAAAATACGATTTCACTTAAATTAGAAAATATTAATGCAGCGAATCAATTGGTGGCGGGCCGTGCACATCATGCGATGGTCGATGTGGAGGTGACACTCGAACTGGCCCGACGATTACAAACTGAGCGTGAAATGTGGGACTATTTGCACGGTTATTTCAAAAAAGAAACGGATAAAACGCGAGTGCAACAAGCACAACACAATATTGCTTTGCTCGTGAATGGAAAGTTCGGTCGTCAAGCGCATTATCAATGCCCCGTTTTATTTTTAGGAAATCATCAGCATTATACGAATCAAACGGTATGGCTACGTCTTGATGCGGAAGAGTTCACGCAAATCACACCTGAAATCCTCGCAGAAAAATTTTGGAGCATTCAAAAAAAATGGGGCGAATCGTATTTCATTCTGCCGTACAAAGAACGTTTTACTCAGCATCTCACGCCTGAGCGTATTCAACTCGCAGAAAAAAATAAACAGTGGTTAGAAAAAAATCCTGCTGTTTTTAAAGAGATCGTCGATTATTACACACACTACAAATATCCAGTCTTTCCAGAAACCGATACCGATGCACGTTTATACATGGATGGATTTTGGTCGCCCGCAGAAGAATTATTTTGCCAACGGTTTCATACTTTTTCTTTGGAAGAAAAAGTCAAACTCGTCGAGCAAGCCTCTCATGTTAAATTGAGAGCGCAGGCATTGCGTATTTTAGGGCGTCATTATTCTGATGCGCTGTCTTCTCCTCAGAGAGAAGAGTTCGCTGACTATCTGCGCCAGATTGATACGCACATTGATTATCAGGGGAAAAAACGGTTGACGCCCGAGGCTGCTCTGCAAGAGATCAAACAAATACGTGCTGAAAAAGTGCTGGATGAGGAAGATGCGCGATTGTTGGGGGATTTGGAGAGACACCTGTCAGGTAGGGTGGATTAGGTGCGCTTTTTGCACCGTAATCCACCGCATAAAAACAAATTTTTCTATTTTGGTGGATTAACGGTGCAAAAAGCGCACCTAATCCACCCTACTACTCCTCAGAATGACTGCTTTATGGTATCTTCAGGCTCAATGCGGTCAAAAACGGTGGCAGAAAAAGCATGAAACAGTTCAGTTATACAATGATGGCGCTGTTGTTACTTTCATCCATAACAAATACGATGGCCGCCCAACCTGTTGCTGTCCCCAACAAAGCACCGACTGTCATGATGGCGGCGACGCCCTCTCCCACCAATACGGATCCTCTCGCCCCTGATCAGCCCTCTTCCAAAGAAGGTCGATTGTGGAATTTGCAAGATGCGGACATCTTAAGCGTCATCAATGAAGTGTCCCTCGAAACTGGAAAAAATTTCGTGGTTGACCCTCGCGTGACCGGCAAAATTACCTTGGTCTCGAGCAAACCGGTTCAACCCGATCAAGTCTACCAAGTCTTTTTATCCGTATTGGGTATTCTGGGATATTCCGCTATTCCCAATGGGGATGTGATTAAAATTGTTCCCAATATGGAAAGTGGCGAAAATGCAACGAAACTTGCCAATCGATTTGTCCCTGGCAAAGGAGATGAAGTTGTTGTCCGCGTCATTCCACTGGATAACGTATCCGCCAATCAACTGGTTCCGATTATTCGCCCACTCATGCCGCAATGGAGTAACGTTTCCGCTTACACGCCTGGGAATGTTTTGATTTTGTTAGGGCGCGCCAATAATTTGCAACGCATTGCGAATATCATTCGCGACATTGATCAAAGTTCTTCAAGCAATATGGATATCGTGCCGCTGCATCAAGCTTCCGCATCGCAATTAGTCACTGTTTTAAATAATTTACAAAATGCGTCGCGCGCATCGGGCGATACGCCACAAGTTTCGATTGCAGCAGATGAACGCAGCAATAGTATTTTATTAAGTGGAAATAAAGCCGCTCGTTTGCATATGAAATTTTTAATCGGTCACCTGGATACTCCTTCGAGTGGTGCGCAGGGAAATACCGAAGTGGTTTATTTGCGTTATTTGCAAGCCGCCAAATTTGCTCCTTTACTAGGAAAAATTGCCCAAAACATGCTGGGGAAAGATATCGGCAAAGACAGTGCTGCAACTTCAGTCAGCAATGCAGCGCAAGGAAGTGCTGCTGCAAAAACACCCGAGAACCGCACAACAATTCAAGCTGAGCCGAATACTAATGCAATTATTATTACTGCACCTCCCACGATGATGACGGCACTCAATTCTGTGATCGCCAAATTGGATATTCGCCCAGCGCAAGTGTTAGTCGAAGGCATTATCGTTGAAATCGATGAAAGCAATCTGAAAAATTTAGGCATCCAATGGGGTTCACTGATCGGTGCAGCCACTATTCCCAGCCCCACCAGCACCTCGGATTTTCCAGTGCCGGGTGCGGGCAATGTTGGGATTATTCCTAACACCAGCATCGTGGCTATTTTGAATATTTTGGAAAGTCAAACAGGGGTGAATATTTTATCCACTCCATCGATTGCTGTATTAGATAATCAAAAAGCCATATTGGAAATTGGGCAAGACGTTCCCTTCCAAACAGGTTCTTATGCAACCACCAATACCACGGCTACCGTCACGCCATTTAATACCATCGAAACCAAACCCGTCACATTAAAATTACAAGTCATTCCTCAAATTAATTTGGGCAATGCAGTGCGTTTGATTATTAATTTAAAAAATGACACTCTACAAAATCCCAATTCGCCTGGGCTCACTCCGACTATTAATACAAGCAATATTCAAAATGCGGTGATCATTAACAGTGAAGATATATTGGTACTCGGTGGTTTAATCAGCAATAACGTGAATGAGACTATCAATAAAGTGCCCATTTTGGGCGATATACCCGTCGTGGGTTTATTGTTCCAACAAAAAAATCGACAAGTTCAAAAGAAAAATTTATTAGTCTTTTTAAAGCCGACTATTTTACGAAACCCAGAAGAATATACGGCTATTACCAATACAAAATATGAAAAAGCGCGCCAAGTGCAAATCAATTTCCCAGAAGATTTATCGAAAGTACCCACTCGAGCCCCTGCTGTATTACCACCTTGGGGAAATAATACTGAATTGCCCAAACCCTTTGAGACGGTTAATAAATAATGGCAGTCACAAATCCCATTCCATTTTCATTTGCAAAACGTAACGGCGTTTTGTTTGTGGGGATTGAAGACGATAAAGCCAAAATTATTTATCGCAGTTATCCAAACATTTCCATTTTGAATGAATTACGCAGACACTTAAATGTGCCGCTCATGCTCGAGCAAGTGAATGATGAACAATTCAATAAACTCTTAGTCAAAAATTATGAAACCGATAGCAGTACCGCGATGTTAATGGCAGAAGATTTAGGCGACTCCATGGATTTGCGAGATCTCATTCATCAATTACCTAAACCCGAAGATTTGTTAGAACGTCAGGATGATGCACCGATTATTCGTTTGTTAAATGCATTACTCAGTGAAGCCATCAAAGAAAGTGCATCGGATGTTCACATTGAAACATTTGAAGATCGTATTTTAGTGCGCTTCCGTATCGATGGTGTGCTGCGCGAAGTGCTCGAACCGCAGCGCATTCTCGCACCGCTCATCGTATCGCGCATCAAAGTCATGGCAAAACTGGATATTGCAGAAAAACGTTTACCGCAAGATGGGCGTATCACATTACGTATTGCAGGGCGCGCAGTGGATGTGCGCGTGTCGACGATGCCAACCAGTCATGGTGAGCGCGTGGTGTTGCGTTTACTCGATAAACAATCTGCTCGACTGGATATGTCTGATTTAGGAATGATGCGACACACGTTGAAATTAATGCAAAAATTGATTGCGATGCCGCATGGAATTATTCTCGTCACAGGTCCGACCGGTTCAGGAAAAACAACGACGCTTTACGCCGCGCTCAGTTCGCTCAATACACATGTTCGCAATATTTTGACGGTTGAAGATCCCATCGAATATGATTTGCCTGGCATCGGACAAACGCAAGTGAATTACAAAGTGAATATGACATTTGCAAAAGGATTACGTTCTATTTTGCGTCAAGATCCTGATGTCGTGATGATTGGTGAAATTCGCGATTTAGACACGGCACAAATTGCAGTGCAAGCCAGTTTAACCGGTCACTTGGTTTTATCGACCTTACATACGAACAGTGCGATTGGCGCGATTACACGTTTAGATGATATGGGCATCGAACCTTTTTTATTATCCTCCAGTTTGATTGGTGTACTGGCTCAACGTTTAGTCCGTTTACTGTGTGTGCACTGTAAAAAGTCACAACCGGCCACTCTGACTGAATGCGAGTTAATGGGCGTCCCTCACGATCCTGCACCGCTCATTTACCATCCCGTGGGTTGTGATCATTGTCGTCATAACGGATATAGCGGGCGCAGTGGCGTGTATGAATTAATTGTTATTGACGATACATTGCGCGCGATGGTTCATGATAATCAACCAGAGCCGCAATTAAAAAAATATGCGCGCTCTCTTTTTCCAACGATTCGACAAGATGGTTATAAACGTGTGTTAGCGGGAGATACTTCATTGGAAGAAGTTGTGCGCGTCACAAGTGAGGGATAAATGGCAGCCTTTCATTACACTGCAATTAATACTGCAGGAATCCAGCAAAAGGGAGTTATCGAAGCAGAATCTGCTAAACATGCTCGCCAACTGTTGCGTGAAAAACATTTAACGCCACTGAATCTCGTCGCTGCACACGAAAAAAATATGCAAAAAACGATTTCGTTTTTGAAAATGTCACGCAAACAATCGATCACCGTCAAAGAATTAGCGCTCATGACACGCCAAATGGCAACACTCCTCAATGCGGGACTACCTGTTGAAGAAGTGCTAACCGCTGTGGCTGAGCAAACTGAAAAATCGAACACCAAGGGTTTAATTTTATCTGTGCGCAGTAAAGTGTTAGAGGGTCACGCATTGGCATCCGCCTTGCGGGATTTCCCTGGGAGTTTTTCTAATTTATATTGTTCAACAGTGGCGGCAGGTGAAAAATCAGGGCATTTAGATGTTGTTTTACAACGTTTGGCTGACTACACCGAGCAGCAATATGAGACGCGTCAAAAAATTATGCACGCGCTGATTTATCCGGCAATTATGATTTTAGTCGCGATTGGTATCGTGGGATTTTTACTGGAATATGTTGTTCCGAAAATGATTGCTGTCTATAGCAATATTTCCCAACAACTTCCGACGATGACGAAAGTGTTAATTGCATTTAGTACAGAAGTGCAAAGTTATGGATTGTATGTATTGCTCGCAATAATCATTTCCATTGTATTGTTTCGTTATCGCATGAAAAAAAATGCGGCGTTTAGAGAAAAAATACACGGCATTATTCTTCGTATTCCCATCATCGGAAATGCAACAAAAGTAACAAACACAGCGCGTTTTTCGCGTACATTTGCGATTTTATCTTCTGCGGGTGTATCTGTATTGGAAGCGATGACGATTTCATCGGCACTCATTACTAATTTAACGATTCGTCATGCCGTAGAAGAGGCCGTCAAACATGTGCGTGAAGGCGCGAGTATTTATTTAGCATTAAAGCAAACCACTTTTTTTCCGCCGATGAGTATTCATTTAATTGCGAGCGGTGAGTCGAGTGGTCAGTTGGAAAATATGCTAGAGCGCGCAGCGAACAATCAAGACAGTGATATCCGCCGCTTGATTGAAACCAGTTTGGCTTTGTTCGAGCCGGCTATTATTTTAATCATGGGCGGGATTGTTTTATTTATCGTACTGGCTGTGTTGTTGCCGATATTTCAATTAGATCAATTCAATGGGTGATTTTCTTTTAATTTTTGAATTTGTTCTAGAGTTAATTCAGTAATTTTCGCAATAAACAGATCATCCATTTTTTCGGATAAAAGTCGTTTAGCAATAAATACCCTGCTTTCGGCTTTACCTTCGGCTTTGCCTTTAGCTTTGAGCTGTTCTGCTACTGTGGCCATACTATCTCCGATTTCATCAGAAAATTCTTTTTTAATTAGGGAGATAAGTTTATCTTCACCTATCTGACCCCTATCCAAAACGTATACTAACACATCTTTGGTCAGTTGTTCGCCGTTTTCACGCTCCAACAATTTTAACATTTTCACGATATCTGCCAAATAAGGCAACATATCTCGCTTGAAAATATGTTTTAAAGTAAGCTCCATTACACCGGACCAAATATTTTTTTTGAGAACTTCGTCATCGATTTTATTCAAGTCAAGCAAGATAAATGGTTTTAAAAAATAATTATCTACCAAGTGTTTGGGAGCATCCACCAAATCATTAATATTCGTTGAATATTTCCATTCCTGACGACCATGGTAGACAACAATCGGCAATATCAATGGAGTTTTATTTGTTTCTATTGTTTTTAAATGCTGATCGATAACATTGCAAACATATTTTAAAACACGGAACGGCATAAGTTCGTCCGGTTGACTTTGATGATCAACCAGTAAATAGATATACGCTTCTCGATCATCCATCACTGTTCTAAATAACATGTCAGCAATCCATTCTTGCCGCAAATCATCTATAAAAGTACCGGATTGTAGTTCCAGCTGGTTCAAATCAACTTGTTTTTTAAAATCAGCAGGTAAATGTGATTCAAAAAATTCTCTCGCGACACGCTTGTCTGACATCGCGCTTCTAAAAAAATGATCGTGTGCTTTTGCAATACGATTGCTTGATGGTTTTTCATTTTCCATAGAAATCATCCATAAATGAATGGTGATAAAATAATGTTGTAGCTGAATTGATTGTTGCAGAGAGAAAAGAGATACAGAAAGAATTAGAAACTAGCAGAATTTTTTTAAAAAATTAAAATCACTCAATAATATCCACACCCAACCCACCGAACACCGCTTCAACTGTTTCATCCACTGCATCGGAAAGCGAGTAACCTGTTTCACCAAACCAACGCTTGATAGCCACCAATTCTCGACCGCGAAGGTAAATATAAAATCCCAAAAAAATCACATCGGGATCTTCCTGATCTTGCATTTCAAAAACATAACGCTCAGCATACGGCAATTTTTTGCCGGCTTCTGAATGCGTATAATCCGATAAAACATTCAGCGCTTCTTCTGCTGTCGCGGCTTGCTCACATTGTTCTTTGACTTTTTGATATCCTTCTACCCGCTCATGAAGAATTCGATCCAGTTCCTCTTCTTTAAATAATTCCGAAAAACCGTGAGGAAGTCGTTCATCCGTCGCAAACACTTTATTTAAAAAATCGGCGTGATGAATATTAGCAATCTGTTTACTGACCATCTTGTGAAAAAAAGGAACGGCCATGCAGGCGCGTTTAAAGGAGGGTAAATTCAGAAAAAATTTACCGTCTCTGACAGTAAGAGTACCGAGACGGATAGGATGATCGGGATTTTTACGAAAAGAATCGAGCGATTCAAAATGCAATCCGTCACATTCATCTTTCCAATACCAATTCCACGAATTGGCATTGGGATTTTTTTCGACGCATTGCAATTTTTCCAAAGCGGTCATCAGTTCGTTTGACTCAGTCAAATCATACGTCAACCGAATTGGCTGATACGCTTCACCAGTTTCAACGGTTAGAAAAGGCTTTTGTAACCGATCGAACATGACCGCTCCTCATCTCACTGAACTTCTATTTACGACCCGGCCGAGGAGACGTTGAGACATCCGCCTGCTTAGGCGCTTCTTTGGCAAGTTCTTCTTTGAGCAATTTGCTATCTTGCTTGAGATTGCGATTGATTTCGCCCATTTTCCTCAAGTTCTCGCCTAGCTTCTCAACCAGCTGGGTGGCCAAGCTTGGCACTTTTTTATCAACACCGATTGCAACGGTGGCCGCCGAAGCCTCTACCAGTTTCTCTAACTTTTCGATTGCCTGTTTATTACGGGTATAAAGGGTACCTGCTTGTTTCACAATATAATTCAGGCCCTCTTTAACCTGTTCCTTTGTTTCTTTTGTAACACCTTTGCCTGCTGTAGTAGCAAGACCCACAGCCACTGGTCCAGCGGCTTCATTTTTTTTAGGTCGGCTATTCATGATTAAGACCCCCGAAAGCAACATAATGATAATTATGAATTTCTGTCTATCTGCTTTCCATGTCATTGATATTGATTATATTTTAGCCAAATCAATTTCAAATAGCAAATCCTTTACCCAAGTATACACACAGAAGAATAAAATTCCCTACCAATTTAATTTGCTTTACTCACCCCACATACTCTCAAAACCTTACTATAATGAAACTATGATCAACACGATGTGCAGAGGAGAATCAGATATGAGATTTTTCGATCGGATTTTACATAGAGAAGACAAAAACACCTTGGCGTACTTCCAAAAATCAGCCATAAAAATGCTTAAAGGTTACGAAAGCGAAGTATCAGGCGTGCGTGGAAAGATATTTCGAAACAAGGACCTCATTTCTGACAGAAAAAATAACAATAAAGAGTATATATCGCGAGTTAACCAGGCAACATCAAAAGAACAAGTAATTAGCGTTTTACGAATTGCGCAACAAGAGAACGGACGCGTCACTGAGGGAGCAAACATCGCATTACAAGCAAAATATGGCCAAAAAACAGAAACCATAGCGAATAGCGGTGGTCGATATGATATAGGCCTCGGAGCTGATATCCCCGGAAAAACAATAGAAGTCACCACACCCAACAAATCAGTAGGAGAAGGGCGGCTGCACAGGTACATAGGAAGAGAGATAAAGAAATTGCAAGGAATCTTAGATACAGCCCAACAAAAAGCCGAACATGCGGCTCACAAGGCTAATCCAAACGCAGGACCAGGGAGCTATGCTCCCCCAACCAAAGGCCACCGCAAGTAAATTCGCGGCTTAACACCTGCAATCTGTTCACGAGCAGTGTATGATGACTGTTTTTTCAGGACAGAAAGATATGAAAAAATCCGCCGGTTTTACCCTCATCGAAGTCATGGTCGTTGTCGTCATTTTAGGTATTTTGGCGGCGATCATTGTGCCCAAAATCATGAGCCGCCCTGAGCAAGCGCGTGCCGTGAAGGTGAAACAAGATTTACTCGCCATCCAAAGCGCTCTGGATTTGTACAAGTTGGACAATGGAGTCTATCCGACCACAGACCAAGGATTACAAGCGCTCGTTAGCAAACCCACTGCTTCTCCCATTCCTCAAAACTGGAAGTCCGATGGTTATCTGCAACAATTACCGACCGATCCCTGGGGACAGGCATACCAATACACCAATGACAATGAAAAAGTCCGCATTTTCAGTTACGGTCCCAAGGGAAAAGAAGGGAATAGTGAAATCGGAAATTGGAACAACGACGAAGCCAATCCTCCCGCTTCAGGCTCATGAAAAAATCTTTCGGTTTTACGCTGATTGAAGTATTGATTGTGATGGTGATCATCAGCATCGTAGCGAGTGTTGCTGTGATCACCCTTCATACCAATCAACGAAAAACTTACGAAACTCTTGCCAACGAACTCGTCAATGCGATTTTGTTGGCAGAAGAAGAAGCCATGTTACGCCCTGCTGTCGTGGGATTGGGTTTTACCTCCAACACTTTTCAATTTTTCACCGTGCAGCGCGATGCGAAAACAAATCAAAATAAATGGATGCCGATCCAGAAGCCCGCTTTGAAAGCACACCCCTTGCCAGCCAATACGCAAATTATTCTCAAAATTCACGGTGAAACGGTTGCGATCAATGGACAGCCCCAACTGATTATCACACCCAGCAATGATTTAACGCCTTTCGTTATCCTCATTGGAAAGCACGATGAAAATCCGTATTATCAAGTCATTGGTAAAGCAAATGGTGAGGTCGTGAGTGAAGCGATCAAAGCAGAATGAAACAGGATTAACATTGATTGAAGTTTTAATCGCGCTCATTATTTTGAGCGTCGCATTGACTGCTGTGATTAAATCCGCTTCAGAAAATATTCGAAACACGTTGTACTTACAAAACAGAACCATTGCGACATGGGTGGGCGCCAATGTAATGAACAGTATTCGGATAGGCGTTATTCAAATACCGGGTACACCAGATCATTTGTCCAAAACCGATCGCGTACTGAATCAAAATTGGAATTGGGAAGCAGTCATGAATTCCACGCCGAATCCGCGCATCAAACAAATTGTTGTGGATGTTTATCACTCGCCTGATCATCATCCACTCACTCATTTGGAAAGTTATGTTTATGCGGGCTAAACTACTCGGTTTCACTTTAATTGAAATCATCATCAGTCTTTTTATTTTCAGTATTGTTTCCATCATCGTCACCAGTGCATTGCATAATATTTTGAACATGCAATCAGCTGCTGAAAAAAAAGCAACGCGCCTTGCACAATTGCAAATCACATTATTAGTGATGTCGCGTGATATAGAACAAGTGCTCAATCGCCCGATTACAAATGCCTCTGGTCAAATCGAAGGATTTGTTGGAACAGCAAATACGATGACTTTTACGCATGCCGGATTAGCCAATCCATTCGGTCAATTACCACGCAGCACATTACAACGTACGCGTTATGAATTAAATAATGGGATTCTCGAGCGATTGACATGGCCCATGCTCGATCAAACCAATGGAACAAAACCCAATGTCAAATCACTGCTCAATGCAGTCAAAGAATTGCATTTTGAATATCTCGACAATAAAAAACATTTTCAAAGCGTCTGGCCCCCACCGGATCCACAGCAAGCCATGTTACCGCTTGCCGTTCGTGTTTCACTCACTCTCGATGATTGGGGTAAAATAAGCCAACTCTACATTATTCCAGGGCGGTCTCTTGAAAAAACCGATCAACCCAGCAACTGAACGAGGCGCAGCGATTATCGTTGCACTGTTTGTCACTGCACTGATTGCCGCTGCTGCGATTGCAATGATTGAACATTTGCGAATTGATACACGCCGCACCGAACTCATTCTCAACAATCATCAAGCCAATTTTTACGCGCAAGGATCGATTGCGTGGGCGATGGACCAACTCATTACCGATTGGAAACAAAAACAACCCGGAAAAGTCATCGATCGCACACCGATTATTTCTCCCGTGAATAAAGTCAATGGTGCGAGCATTTCAACGATTATTTATGACGCGCAAGGAAAGTTAAACTTAAATAATTTAATTGATCCTTCATTTCAAATTGTATTTTCACGATTGATTCAAGTCGTCGCGCCGGATGTGGATCAAGAAACCGCTCAACTGATTGCATTGGGCGTCACTGATTGGATTACTCCGGGCATTAACAACAGTCAATTCGATCAGTATTACGCAAAATTAAATCCGCCTTATCGATCTGCTCATCAATACATGGCGAGCATCAGTGAACTGCGAATGGTTCGCGGCATGACGCCCACGCTCTACGCTAAACTTGCGCCCTTTGTCACTGCACTGCCGAATCCCACTCATATCAATATGAATAGCGCACCCATTCCCGTCATCATGAGTTTTAGCCCTCTGATCACGCTGCAAAATGCGAAAGAATTCGATACATTTCGACGAAAATCTCCGCTCGCCAGTTTAGATGCGCTGGCTAATTTTCCCAACATTAAAAATACGCCCATCGCGCAAAGCAATTTAACCGTATCGAGTGACTTTTTTTTAGTAAAAACGAATGTCACAATAGGCGACCAACACCTGATACTGTATACCCTCATGATGCGATTTTTAAAAAACACACAACCCGCGGTGATCACCGTGTGGCAAAGTCAAGGAACATTATGATCAAACGGACCCTTATTTATCTTCATTCGATTGAATTATCACAAGCCAGCTGGGTGGTCTGTGAAGAAGACGAAGTTGAAAAAAGTATTTTACGAGGCCATTTATCTGACCTCTCTCTCGATGATAAACAACATGAAATCACTGTCGTCGTTCCCGCTTGCGATGTGTTGTTAACAGAAACTTCTTTGCCGCCGTTAAATTCCCAGCGATTAATGCAGGCACTGCCTTTTGCATTGGAAGAACAACTCATTGACGATGTGAGTGAACTGCATTTTGCAGTGGGAGATTATCAACCGAATGGCATGGTTCCTGTTGCCATTGTCGCGCGCAAAAAAATGAATGAATGGATGACGTTGTTAAAACAATATGGCATCGTTCCGACATACCTTTATTCAGCTGTTTTTTTATTACCATCTATCGAAAAAAATTGGTCTGCCAGTATTTTGCAAGAAGCGGCGGCTGTGCGACAAAATAAATATCAAGGCTTCAGTGCGGAACAATCCAATTTACCGCTCTTGATGGAGATGGCCGTTCAAGCGGCTGCTGAAAAACCCGAATGCATTCATATTTACAGCACGTTTTCCACGCCAGTCGAATTCAAATCTGATTCCATTATCATCAATGAAATTCATTTATCGGAAGAAGCTTGGCTTGAAACGCTACCGGCTTGGTTAAATCCATCCCTTTCCATTAATTTGTTGCAAGGATCTTATCGATCCAAACATAAAACATCAGAAACCAAAAAAATCTGGATAATGGCTGCTGGCGTTGCACTGGCCTGGGTTGCCTTTACTTTTTTTTCGCATCTCGTTTCTTTTTTTATTTTGCATCATGAGTCGAGTCATTTAGAATCGCAAATAAAAAATATTTACCAAAAAAATTTCCCGCAAGCGACGACCATGGTCGATCCTCGCGAACGAATGCAAAGTAAATTGACTTCCCTGGAAGAACAAACCAATAAAAATTATTTTTTTGTCTTGCTTGCTAAAACAGGAAGTGTTTTAACAAAAACAAAAAATGTTCAATTAAAAAATCTGGATTTTAGGGATAAGCAACTCACTTTGGAATTAACAGCCAGTAAATTTGATGATTTGGATAATCTGGCGCGCGCACTCACACAACAAGGATTGAAAGTGAAACAGCAAAATGCAGCGGTCGTGGGCGAACAAGTGAAAACGAACTTAATCATTCAGCGAGGCGCTTCATGAAGGAATGGTGGTCCAATTTATCGTTGCGCGAAAAACAAATGGTTGGCTCTGGCAGCATTGTCATCATTTTATTTTTATTATATGAAATCCTTTGGTCGCCGTTGGTTGATGCGAATGATAACTTACGCATACGCATTCCGCACAATCGAGAAACGTTACAGTCAATGCAATCTGCTGATCAGCGCATTCAATCTTTGCTTAAAACATCACAACAAAAAACGGGGCACGCTGCTGAATCTCTGTTGGGCACATTGCAAACTGAAATTAAACAAAGTGCGTTTGCTTCACACCTTATTCAACTTCGCGAAGCCGAAAATGATTCTGTGCAATTTAATTTGCGTAAAATTAATTTTGATCAATTGATTATTTTTTTAGATCGGTTATGGAAAAAGCATAGTTTTATTGTGTCGCAAATCACGGTGGTCCCGACGGGTGCGCCGGGAGAAGTGACAGTGGACGTGGTAATGACCGCGTAATTAACCTGAGTTATGGATAAGCTCATTGCGCCCTGTAGCAAGCCCTGTCATGCCAGCATGCTTTTAGCTGGCATCCAGCGTCTTAAAGGGCACTGGATGCCAGCTAAAAGCATGCTGGCATGACAAGATTTTTTGGCAGCTTATCCATCATTCAGGCCAATTAAAAAACAAAATGAAACAACACCGCGGCGGCAATACCAAGAAATCCAATCAATCCCATCAACCCTAACAATGGAAGGCCAAATGTGTAATAAGGGCGTAAGCTAAATTTTTTCTGGTTCATCGTTAACCTCTCTTTGTTGCGCAATATTAACACATTCACTCAAAATAATCTTGCTTCATCGCTTCTTTCGCCAATTTAAGGGTTTCTTCAGCCACTGCATTGGCCCTCTCAGTCCCCTCACGAAGGGCGTCCAAGACAATATCCTGATTTTTTTCGAAAAATTGCCGACGTTGGCGGATGGGCCCAATCAATTCAACAAGCACTTCAATCAACCGCTTTTTGCATTCCACATCCCCAATTTTCCCCTGCCGATAACGCTCTTCCGCTTCTTGCACCCATGCCTGGTCTGGATTAAATGTTTCATGAAAAATCCACAAGGGATTATCTTCGACCTTACCAGGATCCGTCGCCTTCAAGCGATTAGGATCGGTATACATGCTCATCACTTTCTGAGAAATCGTATCCGCATCATCACTCAATAAAATGGCATTGTTGAGCGATTTAGACATTTTCAATAAATTTCCCTCTGCGGTCGGCGCACCAAGTCCTACTAATCGACGTGAGCGTCCCAACTTCACATTCACGATGGGAAATAATCCGCCTTTTTCCAAATAATCTTTATCTTCCGTGTGAGGATCGACATGACAATACAGTTGATTAAATTTTCGAGCGACTTCACGCGTCATTTCAATGTGCGGCACTTGATCTTCACCGACTGGCACAATCTCTGGACGAAACGCTAAAATATCCGCCACTTGCCCAACAGGATACAGCAAAAAACCAAACGAATAATTATCGCCTAATCCCTTGTCGCGAATTTCATCTTTAATCGTCGGATTACGCATTAAACGCGGATACGGAATCAACATGCTGAAAAAAAAAGTCAGCTCTGCAATCGCTGGAACTTCCGATTGAATAAACATCGTACTGCGACGAGGATCCATTCCGGCAGCCAGCCAATCCGTCGCGACATCAATCACACTCTGACGAATTTCATCGGGTCGATCCATGCGCGTTGTAAATGCATGAACATTCGCAATAATGAAATAACAATCGTATTGATCTTGCAGTGCAATGCGATTCTCAAGCGATCCCACCCAATGCCCTAAATGCAATCGGCCCGTGGGCGTATCACCTGTCAGTAACCGTGGTTTTTTTTGTTGCGTCACACTCCTCTCCTCTTTATCAAATGATAGGCGACTTGCCCTGCGCGTTTGCTTTTCAGTATTTCCCAATGAGGCGGCAGCATCGTTTCATCCAATTTATCTCGCGCTTCCAGATAAACGTACGCCTCTGGCGCTAAAAAATGCTGCTCTTCCAAATAAAAACAACACGGCAATAATAAATTTTCACTGTACGGCGGATCTAAAAAGACAACATTAAAAGGCTCGGCAGGCAATTTCAATTGCGATGGCAGTTTCGCTCGATAAATTTCAGCATGGGTTGCTTTAAATTGCTGTAATTCTTCTTGAAGCAAAGTCGTCACAATTTTGGATTCATCCACCATCACGACATGGGCCGCACCGCGTGAGAGCGCTTCAAAACCGAGCGCTCCACTGCCCGCAAACGCATCTAAACACCGTGCGCCCACAATATGCGGCGCTAGCCAGTTAAATACTGTTTCCCGAACCCGGTCTGGCGTGGGCCGTAGATTCAACACGTCAGGCACTTTCAATTTACGTCCACGCCATTGGCCGCCAATAATTCGTATAATGCCTTGAGCCATTTCATGCTACCATTGAAAACTTTTAAATAATTCGGAATACACCGCACCATGTTTAACATGTTAAAACGAAAAAATCCAACCGAAAAAACAGGATTTTTTTCACGCTTGAAAGCAGGTCTGACTAAAACACGTACCAGTTTTTCAGATGGCATCGCGAATCTTCTTTTAGGAAAAAAAGTATTAGACCAAGACGTGCTTGATTCGATTGAAACACGTTTGCTAAGTGCTGATGTGGGAATTGAAGCGACCCAACAGTTGGTGAACGATTTAACGCAACGACTCGCGCGCAAAGAATTACATGATACAGAAACTGCTTTGAAAGTGTTGCAAGAAAATATGAAAACGATTTTGCGCCCCTGTGAACAACCTCTCACTCTTTCAAACGATAAAAAACCGTTTGTGATTTTAGTCGTTGGAATTAATGGCTCAGGAAAAACAACGACGATTGGGAAATTAGCGAATTATTTTCAAACGACTGGTCAAAAAATTTTATTGGCTGCGGGCGATACGTTTAGAGCCGCTGCGATTGAGCAATTACAAATTTGGGGAGATCGAAATCAGATTCCCGTCATTGCTCAACAACCCGGTGCGGATACAGCCGCTGTGATTTACGATGCGATGGAATCTGCCAAAGCACGTGAGACCGATATTTTGTTAGCGGATACTGCGGGTCGATTGCATACCCAAACTCATCTCATGGAAGAATTAAAAAAAGTGAAACGCGTGTTAGGGAAAATTGATCCGTCTGCACCGCACGAAACGTTATTGGTATTGGATGCCAGCATCGGACAAAATGCTTTGAATCAGGCAAAACAATTTAACGAAGCGATTGGAATAACGGGTCTTGTCTTAACAAAATTAGATGGAACAGCAAAAGGCGGAATGCTATTTGCCATTGCAAAACAACTCAATATTCCCATTCGATTTATTGGAGTGGGCGAAGGGATTGATGATTTGAGGCCTTTCCAGGCGGATGAGTTCGTGGATGCGTTGTTTGAAGAAGCGTTGTAGGGTTGGATTAGGTACGTTTTTTGCACCGTAATCCACCGACAAATGGTGGATTACGGTGCAAAAAACGTACCTAATCCACCCTACACTATCCCCTCAATTTTTGATATATTAGCACTCTGACAATATGAGTGCTAAACCCATGACCGATACCAGTTTGCAAACGTTAGATTTCCGCTCTTTAGCCAGCAGTCTTGATACGTATGTCAATCACGTCAATCAAATTCCCATGCTCACTCAAGATGAAGAATTTGAATTGGCGACGCGTTTACAAAAAAATAATGATCTTTCGGCTGCGAAACAATTAGTGTTGCCTCACTTGCGTTACGTCGTGCGCGTCGCGCGGGGGTATTCGGGTTATGGATTACCGCTCAATGATTTAATCCAGGAAGGAAATATTGGCTTGATGAAAGCCGTTAAGCGATTTGATCCACAAGTCGGTGTTCGTTTAGTGACGTTTGCGATGCATTGGATCAAGGCTGAAATTCACGAATTTGTTTTACGTAATTGGCGTATCGTCAAAGTGGCAACTACCAAAGCACAACGCAAATTATTTTTTAATTTACGTAATATGAAAAAACATTTGGGATGGTTGACGCAAGAAGAAGTCGCTGCGATGGCAAAAGATTTACGCGTCAAACCAGAAACAGTTCGCGAAATGGAAATGCGTTTAAGCACAACGGATGCGTCGTTTGATGGGCATCAGGATGAGGATGAGGAAACGTCTTTCACACCGGCAGCTTATCTGGAAGATCATCGTTTTAATCCAGCACACCAGCTAGAAGCAAATGACTGGTCGGAACAATCTCAAGCTGCGTTACAAAATGCGTTGGCTCAACTGGATGTGCGCAGTCAGGAAATTTTGCAGGCACGTTGGCTGGCGGAAGAAAAAATGACGTTGCAAGAACTTGCGGATAAATATGACGTGTCGGCAGAGCGGATTCGTCAGCTGGAAAAGAGTGCGATGCAGAAACTCAGAAGTTATTTGGATGAAAAATAGGCGATCTTGCTTGTAGAAAGTTCGAGGGACTGCAGAGACCCCATCCGGCCCTTCGGGCCACCTTCCCCACTTCGTGGAGAAGGGACCTCACGGTTCAACGCCGTGCAAACGTTTGACATCACAAAACCCTCAACAAGAATTTCCCTTCTCCACGAAGTGGGGAAGGTGGCCCGAAGGGCCGGATGGGGTCTCTGCAGTCCCTCGAACTCTCGACAAGCAAGAGAAAAAAGGGAGGGCAAAATCTACCCCGGAACATACCCCTTCAACTGCCTCACAAAATCACGCAACACACTGATACCCGTTGCTTCCGCCTGCCGGCACCATTCTTGCAGCGCTTCCAATAATTCTGTTTGCGTCGCCGTACTTTTCGCCCAAATATTTTGAAGCTTCAAACGAAACTGATAAACCACATCCAACGAACGAGAACGTTCTAACACACTCGCCAAACGCTGCTGACCCGAATCATCCATCAACGATCTTTCTCGAATCAACAAAGTACGCACTCGACGAAACATCGCATTCCCCGCTTCACCTGCACGACGTCGCTCTTCGCGCAAAACAGGAATAATCACGTTTTTGCTGTACTGTGCCAACACTTGAAAACGGTTCGTTAAAATCGCCTTCAGCGTATCCAAATCCACCGTCGCCTTACCTAACGCAACATGCGCCTTGGGCGGAGTTCGTTTGGGTTTCGCTAACCCCAACAATTGGAGCGCTCGAATCACCAGCCAACCCATATCAAACTCCCACCACTTCACAGAAAATTTCGCGGAAGTCCCAAACGTATGGTGGTTATTGTGTAATTCCTCACCCCCAATGAAAAAACCAATCGGGAATAAATTTCGGGAAGCATCCTGGCATTCAAAGTTGCGATATCCCACGTAGTGACCTACCCCATTCACAACGCCTGCAGCAAAAAATGGAATCCACGCCATTTGCAGCGCCCAAATCGTAACTCCAAGGGGACCAAATAAAATAAAATCCACAGTCAACATCAACAAAATGCCATATTTACTGCGTGAATAAATGTGATGCTCCATCCAATCATCGGGAGTACCTTGACCGTAACGCTCTAGCGTTTCCGGATTGCGGGTTTCTTTTTTGTAGAGTTCTGTCCCTGTGAACAAGACTCGCCAAATCCCTTGAACTTGCGGGCTATGCGGATCATCTGCCGTTTCTACTTTTGCATGATGCTTGCGATGAACGGAAGCCCATTCTTTCGTGACCATGCCTGTCGCCATCCACAACCAAAATCGGAAAAAATGGCTCACTGCAGGATGTAACTCCACTGCACGATGCGCCTGGCAACGATGTAAAAAAATCGTGACTGAGAGAATCGTCACTTGCGTTAAGGCCAGAGTCGCAACAATGTAACCCCACCAGGGTAAATGTAAAATGCCATGCATAGTTATATTCATCTCTTAAAAAGTTAAGGGAACGGTCACCTAAAAATGTCATTCCCGCGAAGGCGCGCTTGTCATCCCCGTGAACATCTGTCATCCCCGCGAAGGCGGGGATCTATCTTAATGGATCCCCGCCTTCGCGGGGATGACAGATGTTCACGGGGATGACAAATGACAATGCCGTCTATGATACCACAACGGGCTGGTTTCTTGATACGGCGTAAGTGGACAAATCCACTTGATGATCGTGGTGCTCATCCAGGCTGGGACGGTGCCCAATACTGATCAGCGAGCAGTTGGGCAGGCGTTCTTTCAATAAGCGGTACAATTGCTGCTCATGGAACAAATCCAACGCAGAAGTACATTCATCCAAAAACACCCAATCCGGCTTGTGAAGGAGGACGCGAACAAACGCAATCCGCTGCAACTCACCGGGCGACAAATGCTCAGACCATAAGGTCACATGCTGTAACTCATTGACTAAATTAGGTAAATCACAGTCGCGCAGCAATTTCTTCAACTCATCCTCTGAAACCGGCAGCACATTATCGGGGAATAACAAGGCTTCTTGGAGAGTACCTAAGGGCATGTAAGAACGCTGAGGAATATACATGACATTTTGCGCTTGCGGAAACGTAATCCGACCTGAACCATAAGGCCAGATACCGGCCAGTGCCCGCACAAAGGTACTCTTCCCAATCCCTGAATTTCCCTTGATCCAGTAATGCTGCCCATGCACAAATTCTTGCGTGATATTGTCTAATAATTTTTCACCCGTTGGCGTAAAAATCGTGAGGTTTTGGGTTTCTATTTTATGCTGTGGGATAGTCGAATAAGAGAAGTGATTATTTTTTAATGACTCCTGCTCCACTTCGTAGACACGATTTAAAAAAGAGAGCAACCGGCGCATCACTGCTTGCCATTCCGCAATCGAGGTATACGAATTGACAATGAAAGAAAGCGCTTCCTGAATGCGAGTAAATGCAGACAAGGTTTGAATCAATCCGCCCAGCTTAAATACTTTGTGAAAATAATTCGGCAGTGCAACGACTAACGGCAAAATAACAGAAAGTTGGTTATAACCCGCCGTAAACCACAATAATAATTTTTGCCGCAAAATAATCGCATACCAATTGTCTAACACCCCGCCAAAAATATTATTTAAAATCGTTTTTTGATGCATTTCTCCCCGATACAGTGCGACATGCTCTGCGTGCGAACGCAAATCAATCGCCGCGAAACGAAAATTCGCTTCGCGTCGTTGTTGCTCGAAATTCAACATCACTAAGGGGCGCCCAATTTTAAATGTAGCCGTCGTACCCAATGCAGCATAAACAATCGCGACCCACACCAAATACCCTGGAACGTGCCACACGCCGAGGGGACCCAATGGAACATTCAACGTGCCCGATAATTCCCACAAAATAAAAATAAATGCAAAAATGGTAACAACAGCACTGAGCATTCCAACTAACAGAGCCAATGACAAATTCACCAAACTGTTGATGTCTTCCTGAATACGCTGATCGGGGTTATCGGTCGAATCATTAAAATCTTCGAGATAGTAATAACTTCTATTTTCCAGCCAACGCGTCAAAAATTGATGCGTTAACCATCGACGCCAACGCAATCCCAGAAAACTTTGGAGATAGTAACGATACACGGCGAGAATAATATTCACACCCGCCAGAAAAATAAAAACGAGGATTAAATCAAACGCACCGCGCCAATCATAATCTTGTAGCGCATTATAAAAATAGTTATACCAATCCGTAAAAATCACATCCATGCCAACAATAATCATGGACATTACCAACACAGCGCCCAGAAAAGCATATGCACTTTTACGATAATCCGATTGCCAATACGCTTTGAGTAATTGCCATGCAGTATACAATCGCGGCTCTAGCTGATGACTCATAAAAATTCCTTGTCGCCGTATGTTTGCAGTGAGTATACCTCATCACAAACAGAGCCGCGACCGTTAGGGAGTGGTGCTTTTCGATAAACTTTAAAAGCACCGCTCCCTAATGGTCGCGGCTCTGTTCGTTGTGAACAGTTTGCGCTATGCTATCGGATGTCGCGCCAACTCAACCATTTGTTAATAAGGAATATGACATGACTGAGAGTGCTTATAGTTTACCGATAATGGAAACAGTCAAAGCCGCTTGGGCCAAAGTGCACGGCACGAAAAAATCCGTCTGGGCTGTCATTTTAATATTTTTTTTGGTGCAGATTGTAATCGGTGTTTTAAATAGTCTGGGCGCTAAAGTATTATTTGGCCTTATTAATTCTTTAGTGCAAATCATTGCGGCGGGAAGCCTTGTTTATCTCGGCATTCGACGCGCGCAAGATATGCCCGTTAGTTATAAAATGATAAAAGATATTTTAAACATTCGTATGGTTTTGTATCTGATTGGTATTCAAATTTTGCAAGTGATTATTTTTATACCGGCTGGAATACTCGTTGGAATCGGCACTTACTTTGTTTACGGCCAACCTGAACCTTCTGGCATGATGGAACTTCTCGCTGCTGTATTTTATCTCGTTGCAGCAGTGCTTTTCATTTTTTTAGGTGTGCGCATGTGGATCGGTTATGCTGCAGTGCTCGATAAAAAATTAAATCCCTGGGAAGCGATTAAATTATCTTTTAAAGCAACCCGAGAAAATGTGTGGAATTTAATTGGATTGTACATCATCAATCTTTTTATCGTCTTTGTATGCGCGCTTACACTGGGGATTGGTTTGATTTGGGGTATTCCCTGGTTGCTGATCATTTATGGTGAAGCGTACAAACGATTGGTTTCACGCCAAGATATTCGTCCTGTGGGGTAACATGAATAGTAAGGTATCTCTTCTAACGCTGGCCTTTTCGCTATTACTGGCCAGCTGTTCTTTTAATCCATTTACAACGGACAATGAAATGACAGGAAACGCTGCCCCTGCTGTCGCCGGTGGTGCGATCGGTGCAGGCGGCGCCGCATTATTGGGTGGATCAAAATATGCGATTGGATTGGCGGGTCTCGGTGGTGCAGCGCTTGGCTATTATCTCAGTACATTGGATTTTGACGCAGGCGGAATAGCGCAAGCCGGTGGACAAGTGTATACACAGGGAGATTTCGCCACGATCGAATTTCCAACGGATAATATTTTTGATGAAAGCACTGCTGATTTCTTGCCTGCTGCCTATCCCGCCTTACAAAGCACGGTCGAAGTTTTAGAACGCTTTCCCAATGACAATATTCTTGTCTCAGGAAATACGAGTGGATTTGGCACGGGTCGATGGGAACGTACTCTCTCTGAAAAACGCGCTCGCGAAGTCGCTGCATATTTATGGGCGCATGGAATTAATACATTCAAAGGGGGGGCTGAGTTTGATCCCTCATCACCCACACGAACGCTGAGTTATGTGGGCTATGGCGATTATTTCCCTATTTCCAATAATATTAAATCCGACAGCATTCGTGACAATAGCCGCATTCAAATCACCGCGTATCCATCGAAAGATCAATTGGGACTCTGTAAAAATCAGAAAATATTTGCAAATATAGGGGAGTGATATCCCTAACTCTCTCAATTTTATCAACTTATTTTTTAACCTGTTTTCAAAGTTTCAACGCAGTATTTGCTGTAAAGACGCAGCTTTAACGGCTTTCTTATCCATAACTCAGGTTATTTAAGAAATCCTTAATCTTTTTTGGATATACTCAAACACTATAAAAAACGAGGTTTACTATATGCAACGCCTAGCATCTGCACTCTCAAAACCACCTGTCGTAGAAGAGAGACGAGCCAAAGCTCTAAATTACCTTAAAACAATAACCCTATGGAAAGCAGAACTTCTTGAGGAAAGAATTCTTGCCGATACAGGTAGCTCCGATAACGATGGGTCAATTAAAAAACAAAACGAACGAAGACAGGCAGAAAGCGATGATTTAAAAAAAGATGCGCCAAATACCCATGAAGATAAATCAACGGCAAAAATTTGCTTCCTTGCTCACACACGAATGCAAGAGATTAATGCATTATACGTAGAAATAATTGAGGCAAATATTTCAAAGTGGTCTCCTATCGCTCCTAGTTTTTTTGCATGCCCCAAACTTTGTAAAGGCACCACCTTTTTTGAATTAATGAAAAAACACTTCTCTCGAGAGAGGATGGCTTTATATTTTAAAAAGTGGACAACAGATAAACACAACCTTCATACATATCAATCGAAGGCATATTACCTAATCAGGGAGATGGAAGGAAAGGGAGATCCTTATACCACCCTAAGGGAGAAGCAAAACAACGAGCTCCGGAAGATAGCCAATGAAAAAAAACAAGACGCTTTATATGAGGAAGAGGGATATTTCTATGGCAAAGGGCTGCACGCTATTTTGCATATTCAACCCCATCAAGATGAGACAACGCATAATAGTAATTTAGATTCGTTACATAAATTTTCTCGACAAGTTGTGGACAAGATTTTTCCTTCTGATGACAAAAACAAAAAACCTACGATTACTCTCGAGGATATCGATGCCAGTTTCAACGATTTTTTTCACGAGCAACTTGAGCAACGCATTCAGATTTTAGAAAAATATTATAACGAGCTTATAGCTTGTGCACCCGATTATTCGGAACACAAACAAGATGAAGCAGCCATTCAAGAGAAAAAAATTTTTCTGGGGCAAGAAAAATCTTCGAGAGAGCTCATCACTGAAATTGAAGCTTGCGATATTTTTATCAAAAGTCTACAAAAAAAACTAAATGAAAACAAAGTCGTCATTTTGAAGGAAACCACTCCGACAGAAAAATTGCAGCAAGACATTGAGCTGCCAACGATAAAGATTACTCTAGGGCCGCCCCGACCTGCCGAGAAATTTTTGCGTAGCTTTAGTATGACACAACCACTTAAGGCTCCTTCAACTGCATCGAATCAACCGGCTACGGAAGAGAAACAAGAAACAGAAAATACTTTGCGAAAGCAGGGGTTAGGTGGATCCTGAAAATGATGGGAATTATTCCCACAACGGATAATGTTCTAACTTGATGTCTTCCTGAAAAAAAATCTTCGTGCCGGCAGCGAATGATTCTGTGTAATCGGAAACATAAAATAATTTTGCGCCTTCTCCACTCGCATTGAGTAATTTTTCTTGTTCCAATCGCGTTTTAACTGCATTGGCGACAGTAATAGAAGGATCGATAATATCAATTTTATGCTGAAAAAATGCAGCGATTTTATTTTTAACGACGGGATAATGCGTACAGGCAAGCAAAATAGCATCTACCTCCTGAAAAGAAGCATGAGAAAGATATTCTTCGACTAAACTATCTGTCACCCCATTATTTCCAAATTCTTCGATCGCCGCTGCCAATAAATTAGTGGGGCGTGAGATGAGTTGAATACCGTGATTCAAATCATCGATTTTTTTCTTATACACATTTGAATTAACCGTTTGTCTTGTCCCAATCAATCCAATTTTTTTATGTGCATAACGCTCACGCAATAGTTGTATCGTGGGGTCTACCACATTCATGACAATGGCTTTGCTTGCAACGTATTCTTTTATTAATTCATAGGCCGCAGTCGATGCAGAATTACACGCGATTAAAATCATTTTGCATTGTTGTTGCAATAACATATGCGCGATTTTGACAGAGTAGGCTTGGATCGTTGAGGCGGATTTATCGCCATAGGGCAAATGCGCCGTGTCACCAAAATAAATAATATTTTCGTGAGGCATTTGTTTGACGATCGCGCTGGCGACGGTTAAGCCGCCGATGCCGCTGTCAAAAATACCGATGGGTTGGGTTAAGGAATGTTTTGTCATAAATCAAAGAATATCATAATTTACGGGGCCTTTACCTTTCTCGTTGTTGAGCTTTGAATAAAAGCACGGCCTCCACCGTAGCGTCATCCCGCGACGCTACAGTGAGAGCTGTGCTAAAAACCCTAAGCAAGTTTTTAATTCTTGTGACGCTTCATTTTTTTGGGAGGTTGATATTCCTCGTTATCAATAATTTGCCCATACATTTTGGCATCATTACTCAACCACCGATTAATCGCCGCTAAATCATCTTCATTCAATGTCCCAGCCGCCTGTTTCAATGCCAATAAATTATTGACATACGCATAACGGTCCGCCGCATATTGCTGTTCCGCTTCAAACACATTTTCCTGTTGATTTAAAACATTCACCAAAATTTCTGTACCGACTCTGTAACCCGCTTGCATCCCTTCAAGCGAACTGATATTGGATGTGATCGATTGTTTATCCGCCGCAATTTTACTGATGCCCGCCACCACATTCAAATAACTTTGACGCGTTTGTGTCAACGTACTACGCAATTGAAATTCCAATTGTTGTAACGCCACTTGATAATTATATTTCGCCTGATCTGTTTGCGCGACAACCAATCCGCCCGCCAAAATAGGAAAATTAAAATTCACGCTCGCAGTTGAAGTATGCGTCTGGCTCGACCCATTCGTTTGAAATATCGTATTACCCGACGCAGCAAAATAATCATTTTGATATCCCGCTTGAACATTCACACTCGGCAAATGGCCTGCAAATTGTTGCTTGATAATATCGCGATTCGATTCAGCCTGATATTGCGATGATTTAACTGACCAATTTTGTTTGCCTGCGAGAGTGACCCATTCATTGATATCAGCAGGTTCTGGCGTCACGAGTGGAAAATCATCTCTGAGACGCGCTAAAGAAGGATACAATTCCCCGGTGATCGCACGTAAATTTTCTTTGTCCGTGGCGAGTTGTGCATCTGCCGCAATATAATTGGCGACGGATGTTTCATAAGAAGCACGCGCAGTATAAACATCCGTAATGGTTTTTAAACCGACACGATATTGTTGAGTAATTTGATTAAGTTGTTTTGCATACGCCGTTCGTGTCGATCGAATGTAAACCAAATTATCTTGATCCTTGAGGACATTGAAATACGCTTGCGCCACGCGAATCATTAAATTTTGTGTCGCTGCGCTGAGCGTGGCATCTGCTCCTTTTGCTAACGCTCTCGCACTCGCCAATCCTGCAAATTTACCGAAATCAAAAACGGTTTGCGTCAAATTCAAATTCAAATCATATCCGCGCTGTGTGCCGGATACATTGCCGGATGCGGGACCAGAAGAAGCAAATTTATTGTAATTGGGAGCTGCAAGACCTGCAGAAATAGTCGGAAGCAAGCCAGCCAAATTAATGGGCACCCCTTCGCGAGTGGATAATCGTTGCGAAATGGCTTGTTGAAAAGTGGGATCGCTCGTTAACGCTTGGCGAAAGACTTCGATCAAATCAGCGGCCTCGGTTTGCATGCTAAATAGAATTGTTATTATGAATAATATTTTTTTCACTAAAAATCTCCCCGTATCTTGACCGGAGAACGCCCCCTTTGAAAAAGGGGGCCGACGCACGCTTTTGGTGCGGCGGGGGGATTTTTTGAGTTTATCCAATAAAAATCCCCCCGACATGCAAAGAACGCATGTCGACCCCCTTTTTCAAAGGGGGATTTCCTCCGGTCAATATTCTACTAACATCATTGCCAACTTCACTGCCTCAACCAAACTCCCTGCATCCGCTCGCCCTGTCCCAGCCACATCCAACGCCACCCCATGATCGACCGATGTCCGAATATAGGGAAGCCCCAACGTCACATTCACTGCATGACCAAAACTCATGTATTTAACAGCTGGCAACGCTTGATCGTGATACATCGCCAGTACAGCATCGCACGCTCGCAATCGCTGCTCAGTAAAAATCGTATCCGCAGGAAGTGGGCCCATCACATTTATTTTTTCATTGCGCAACGCCTCAAGTGCAGGCGAAATAATTTCAATTTCTTCGCGACCCAAATGCCCTTGTTCACCCGCATGCGGATTGAGTCCGCACACTAAAATAGTGGGATGCGCCAATCCAAATTTTTTCGATAATTCCGATCGCAAAATTACGCGGCCAAGCGGTGATCAATTTGCATCCGGATTCGGTGGTGTGAGTGTCTTCTTTCATTCCTAGAATTATTATTACTCCCGGCGAACCCGCTGGGATTGGCCCTGACATTGTTATTCAGTTAACGCAGCAATCCTGGCAAGCAGAGTTAATTGTTGTTGCGGATCCACAGTTATTGATTGAGCGAGCGAAACAACTTCATTTGCCGTTTGAATTTATTCCTTTTGATCCGCGTGCAGAGCCGGATACTACATTAAAAATTATTTCACTGCCCTTGTCTCATCCCGTGAAACCAGGGCAGTTAGACAGTCGAAATGCAAATTATGTGATTCGCAGTTTGGAAATCGCATCGGATTATTGTCAACAAAACAAAGCGCAAGCGATCGTGACAGGGCCTGTGCATAAAGGCATTATCAACGATGCAGGTATTGCGTTTAGCGGTCATACTGAATTTTTTGCGCAACGAGCGAATGTGCATCAGTCTCTGATGTTGT
>Ga0207003_1060_pt1 | contig 29230 bp, 23 predicted proteins | sample Alteio_BWMinCont_89_FD_153474 | JGI IMG/M metagenome (GOLD analysis project Ga0207003, IMG submission 153474) | Enriched cells from forest soil in Barre Woods Harvard Forest LTER site, Petersham, Massachusetts, United States -... | ecosystem: Environmental > Terrestrial > Soil > Temperate forest >...
GTCTTTGCCCGGAAAATCTTTTGCCTTGGACACCTCGAAGGTGACCCGGTCGGCGACCCCGTTACGCTTGGCGGACTCACGCGCCGCTTCAATCGACTTGTCATGGTAGTCGAAGCCGAAGAATCGAGACTTGGGGAATGCCTCCGCCATCAATAAAGTGGAAGCCCCTTTCCCACAGCCGACGTCGGCCACTCGGGCCCCCGCTTCCAGTTTCTCTGTGACATCGCTCAGAGCGGGAATCCACGAGCTCACAAGATTAGCGGCATATCCAGGACGAAAGAACTTTTCACAGCCATGGAAGACGCCGTCAACATGTTCATGCCAACCCATGCCGGCGCCAGTGCGAAAGGATTCCGCGATGCGTGGAACCGCGGCCAAGGAGCCCAGAGCCAGTTCAAATGCCCCGGGCAGATATGCGGGACTGTCTTCCATGGCCAGTGCGAAGGCCTGTTCCTCGCTCAGGCTGAACTTGCCGTTCTTTTCATCGTAGCTGATGTAGCCGCCCGCAGCTTGTGAAGCCAGCCACTCGCGCAGATAGCGCTCGTCGGTGTGCGTCTTAGCGGCAAGTTGGGCAGATGTCATTGGGTCGCCGGCAAGGGCTTTGTAGAGTCCCAACTTCTCGCCGATGACCACCATGCCGGTGTGAACCGCGGCGCCTAGATCGGTCACGAATTGACCGATGAAAGCGTTCAGTTTGTTCATGTCAATAACGGGTGCCAGTGTCGTACTCATTTGTCCTGTCTCCTTTTGGAATTTCTACTTATCCGTCTTTGTTCCCTTCCCACGCAGCCCTTTCGATCTGTTAAATAGATCGAAAGGGCTGTCATCCTTACTCCGACCATCCCATCTCCTACGGGGTTGGCGGGTTGAATTGCGCGCACGAAACGTCGGGGTGCCAGTTCACGAAGGCACCGTTTGGATTGTCCTTCCATGCCCAGACGTGGAGGGTGTAGAAGGCCGGGAGCCCGAAGAGGTTGGGGGTCTCGAAGTAGTGAAACCACTGTCCCATCAAATCCGGCGGCGTTGCATGGTTCTTATTCCATGTATCGGCGAGAACCAGATAGTCAGCGCCAATCAGTTTTACGCCTCCGTTTGCCGTTGGCTCGTAGATGACGGCCTGGGGATGCCTGACGTCGATGACGTCGCCCTTCACCAAGTCGAAGTTGATATAGTGGAGCCCCATGGCTCCCTGGTCGGGTCCGCTGACGCAACCAAAGGTAAGGGCGTAGCCTTCGCTTTCGGCCACCTTCACATCCTTGAAGCGCGCAGTGGATTCCCGGACAATCTGGATCAGGGCGCTCTGCTTGCTCTTCTGGTCCGCAGTTAGCTCCTGAGGTTGCTCCATGAGCGTGTGCGAGTGAACATCCTGGGCTAGGACGCGCGAAGACCAACCGCTCATAAGAACAAGAGCGACGATCATTGAATACTGGAAGTTAGTAGCGATTTGTCTGACTTTCCCGAGAGTGCGAATCTGAGGTGTTCTCATTGGACTTGTCTCCTTAAGTTTGAAGGGCTAGTTAGCGGCGGTCGATGCCGGTTTCACGAATGGTTGGGTGCTTGGCCAACTTCGCGTAAGTTGTCCTCAGTGGAATTCGTTACCAATACCAGCACGTTCATTCCATATCTGAACGAGAACATGACGGCCATCCACGATCGCGAATTTGAGCGTTGATTTTTCGGCAAGCCCATTGGTCTGGATGGGAGAGGAAGAAACGGTGAACAGGCTGCGACCGTCCGCATCGCGAACCAGATAGATGTTTTCGCTAGTGCGCATGAATTCGTATTGACTGGGCGGGAGCAAAATGCCTCCCACGGTAAATTCAAAGGGGATGTGGGCAATCATTCTTTGTCCGTCGTATTGGGCTTGAGCCGAGGCAACGAAAAACAAAACGGCGAATGACAGTCCAGTTAGGGTGCTTGCAATGCGTTTCATTAGTTTCTCCAAAGGTTGTAGCGGTTTTACGGCTGGGTGCTCTTTCTCAACTGCTGCCATCGCTAGCGACATCTTCGGCAACCACTTTTTGCTAGAATCCGCTCTATGGAGCGTCTGCCCCAAAGCTGCCTTGATGAACGCTGGCTGTGGTCTGGTGAGCCTCGCCCAGCAAGTGCAAGGTAACAAGCGTCCGGACGGCAAGTAACGAAACAACGCCGAAGAAATGCCGAAATCGAGACAAACCAGCTAGGTGGCCTTGCGGAATGGGAACACACTTGGAGACCGGTCCGCTGAACTATCAATTCGGCGAGTTCACGCTGGACCTAGTAAGGGGGTGCGTGCTTAAGGCAGGCAAGGAAATCAAGCTTCGCCCCAAGGTATATGAAACCCTCAAGTACCTGGTGGAACACCCCGGACGGCTGATCGGCAAGCCGGAATTGATGCAAGCGGTGTGGCCCGACGCCTTCGTTACCGACGACTCACTGGTGCAGTGTACCCTCGAATTGCGTCGCGCATTGGATGATCGCAGCCAACAGTTGCTTAAGACCGTGCCTCGGCGCGGGTATTTGTTCACTGCTGAGGTGATCCGACGCCCGACAGTCCCCTTTCCTTTAACCGACCTCCTTGACTTATCCGATGGTCATGACCCGTCCTTGGTGAAGACTGGAAGAGCGAAGATTGCCAGTAAGCGTCACGATCTGCCAATCCCACGGACTTCGCTCATCGGACGCGAACAACAGTTGGCGGAGGCCACGGAGTTGCTACTCCGAGGGGACGTTCGGCTGTTGAGCCTCACTGGTCCGGGGGGTGCTGGAAAAACGCGTCTGGCCATCGCGATCGCCGCCGCGATTGCGAACCGCTTCACGGCGGGTGTTCAATTTGTTAGTTTGGCGTCGATCACGTCTCCCGACTTAGTGGCGACCGCTGTCGCGGACGCGCTCGAAATCCAGCAAGTCGCGAACCGCACAATCCCACAACTTATCGGCGATCAGCTGCAGAACTCGGGCCCGTTCTTGCTCCTGCTGGACAACTTCGAACAGGTTCTCCCGGCTGCGAGCGTGGTGGCGGAAACATTGGAAGCATGCCCGTCTCTCAAGGCCTTGGTCACCAGTCGGTCCAGCTTGCGTATTTACGGCGAACAAGAATTCCCGGTGGCGCCGCTTGAGCAGAATTCCGCGATCGAGTTGTTTGTGCAACGCGCCGCAGCAGTCTGGCCCGATTTTGCAATTACCTCAGAAAACGTGCCTGTGGTTCAGGAAATCTGTTCACGGCTGGACGGACTGCCGTTGGCGATCGAGCTGGCGGCCGCCCGAACCAAGGTACTATCTCCCAGCGCCATCCTGGACCGGCTGCAAAGCCGCCTGCAGTTGCTAACCGGTGGTGCGCTCGACCTTCCGGAACGGCAACAAACCCTCCGCAAGACCATTGACTGGAGTCACAGTCTGTTGAATGAGTCCGAACGAAGACTGTTTCGCCGGTTTTCCGCGTTTGTCGGCGGATGCACGCTAGAGGCGGCGGAAGCGGTATGCAATACGAGCCGAGACCTCGGGATCGATCTTTTCGAAGGGCTGTCATCTTTGCTGGATAAGAATCTGGTTCACCGTGTGGACCGAACCGGCGACCCGCGTTTCGCGATGTTGGAAACGATTCGTGAATATGCCATCGAGCGGCTAAACGATAGTGGCGAGCAATCTGCCGTGCGGCGAGCACATGCCGCGTACTGTCTGGTTCTGGCCGAGGAAGGAAATCCAGAACTGGGCCCCGCAGATCGGGCTCGCTGGCTGGCGCAATGCGACGTTGAGATCGATAACTTTCGTTCCGCTCTCGATTGGCTGTTTCAGACGCGGGAACTGGACTGGGGGTTGCGTCTATGCGTGGCTCTGTTTCGATTCTGGGACATGCGGGAACACCTGACCGAGGGCCGTATCCGGCTGGAAACGGTTCTGCGCCTGGCTGGCGCTGATCGCTCAAAAGAACGGGCCCGGGTGTCATTCTTTCTCGGCGCTCTGGCGACAGCTCAGGGCGACTATCCGGCTGCCGAGCGTTTTCTGCAACAGAGCCTTTCTCTTTATGAAGAACTGAGCGATGAGTCGGGTATCGCTGCGTCTTTGAATGCTTTGGCCGTATCGGCGCGGGATCGGGGTGACTATTCCGCGGCGCAGAGCAATTTTGAGCGCAGCCTCGCGTGCTGGCGCATGTTATCGGATCGTTTGGCAATCGCGCGTTGTCTGCACAACCTTGCGAACGTGGTCAAGGTTCGCGGCGACTATCCACGTGCATTGTGGGCGCTGCGCGAGGCGACGGAGATTTTTGAGCAACTCGGTGATCGCAGCGGCGCCACTTGGTCGGTCAACCAGCAAGGTGACATAGCCCGCGAACAGGGCGACCTGGATGCGGCTCGAGGACTGTACCAACGTGCGCTTTCAGCCTTCCGCGAAGCCGGAGACCCGTGGGGTTCCGCGCGTTCCCTGACAGACTTGGCCTACCTCGACTGTGCGCAGGGAGACCATTTTGCGGCGCACGCCGCATGCCGCGAAGCCTTGGAAATCTTTGCGGGTTTGGGACACCGGCGTGGCATGGCACGGGCGCTGGAAGGCTCCGCTTGTCTGGCCATGGCTCAAGGATACGCAGTACGAGCGCTGACGCTGGCCGCGGCCGCAGCGCATTTACGCCACTTGATCAGCGCTCACCTGCCTCACGCGGAACAATCTAGGCTCGATCAGACGCTGCTACCAGCCTGGGAATCGCTCAGTGAGGCGGATGGGCAGCGCGCGTGGGCGGAAGGCTCCGCAATGAGCCTGGAAAACGCGATCCAATACTCTCTGGAGGAGCCGTGGTCGGCTATTTCAGGTTAGCCGGCTCAATCAAACGGCGAACGGCCGCAACCCGATCGGCTGGAATACCTACCCTGCGGGCGTGCTCGCGAACGCTGTCTTCGTCCGGCGCCAGGTAGACGCAGTAAACCTTGTCTTCGGTGACGTAACTGTGGAGCCACTGAATCTGCGGCCCCATTTCCTTCAACGTCTGCAAGGAGCGCAGTGATAAGTCCCGGATCTGGGTTTCTGACAGTGATCCGGCCTTAGGGATCTCGCGTTCAATCACGAATTGCGGCACAATGCCCAGATTCTAACACCCGCGCCAACCGGATTGCTTGGGCGGATTACGAGCTTGCAGGATGAGTACGGCCTGCCACGTGCTTTGCGCGCATGTGAATTGGGGCGAACTCCTCACTCCCTCGGCAAACAGGGTTCAGACCTTTCATCGGGGGCAAAGCTATGACGGAAAAAATCGTTGCGGTGCGCCGGGAGCAGAATTATTTTCCTTGGTTGCCGGAAGGTTGAATCTGCACAAACTGCCAGCCGAAACGCCCTTTGATGCAAAGGTTGCCGTTAGTCACGCTGTGGTCAAGCGGTGAGGTCACGCGAACGATCTGGCCTTGCTGCTGGTGCACGGTGAGCTCGCAGCCCACTCCGCAGTACGGGCAGATGGTGTCCGTCTGGGTTTGCCGGCTCTCGTCCCAGGTACCGGACTGGCGCATGTCATATTCGCTCTTGAACATCAGCGCGCCGGTCGGGCAAACGCCGATGCAGTTGCCGCAATAGACGCAGGCTGATTCGGGGAGGGGGACGTCAAACTCGGTGGCGATGTGGGCAGAAAAACCGCGCCCCGCTACAGCTATGGCAAAAGTATTCTGCGCGTCCACGCCGCAAGCTTCCACGCACTTGTAGCAGAGAACGCACTTGGAGTAGTCGCGGACGTAAAGCTCGTTGTCAATTTTAACCGCCTGCGCGACGGTTGCAGGAGCCCCGCCAAAACGCTCGGGATGGGCGTCATAGCACTCCATATACTTCTGCATCGTAGGTGCCGTGGAAAGATCTACAGACGACGCCAGAAATTCCAATACCAGCCGCCGGCTCAAGCGAACGCGTTCAGAATCAGTCTTGACGGACATGTTGGGTTCGACTTTGCGTGAGCACGCAGGAACCAACGTCCGCGAGCCTTCCAACTCCACGACACACACACGGCAGACATTGACAGGAGTGAGGCTCTCCAGGAAGCAGAGCGTTGGAGTGTCGATACCCAGTTTCTTTGTGGCGTCGAGGATGGTCGAACCCTCGGCGACTGAAACAAGCTCGCCGTCGATTTTGATTTCGACGTAGCGGCATTCGGGCTCAGGCGGAGCCTGCGGGACGGGCCCGCGCGGCAGGGGAATCGTCGGCTGGGGTGCGTCGAGCGATGTTGACTCGTTGCTCATGAAAAGAGACTCCAACGCTGCAGGGCAGATTCCAACGCGCTGGAGGCTGTCTGGCCCAGACCGCAGATTGAGGCGTCGCGCATGGCCTGCGCCATCTCGCGCAACATGACGATTTCCTGAGCTGCCGAGACCAGTGGCTTGGCGTTCATCAGTCGATGCAGCGCTTCCTCCTGACGCACCACGCCGACGCGGCAGGGAACGCATTGGCCACAAGTTTCATGGCGGAAGAAACTGGCGATGCGCAAGAGGATGACGCGAAGATCAACCGTCTCATCCAACAGCATGACCACGCCGGAACCAAGCGTGGCTCCGATCCCGCGCGTAGCTTCAAAAGTTAGCGGCGTGTCTAACTCTTTGGGAGAAACAAAAGTTCCGGCCGCGCCTCCCAGAAGAACCGCCTGCAGATTTCCGCTGCCAATTACCCCTCCAGCAAGATCAATGAGTTCGCGCAGTGTGGTTCCCATGACGGTTTCGTAAACACCGGGCCGCGCCACGTGTCCGCAAAGGCAAAAGAGCCTGGTGCCGGCGGAATTGTCGGTGCCGAGCTTGGCGTACGCAGCACCGCCCTCGCGGATGATATAAGGAACGTTGACCAGCGTTTCCACATTGTTGACGACGGTCGGCTGGCGGAAGAGCCCGGACTGCGTGGGGAACGGCGGTTTGTTGCGTGGTTCGCCGCGATAGCCTTCAATCGAATTGAATAGTGCGGTCTCTTCGCCGCAGATATAGGCGCCGGCTCCCCGGCGAATTTCGATGTCGAAATGCAAACCGCTGCCGAGAATGCTGTCGCCGAGGAATCGGTTTTCTCTGGCCGACTCGATGGCGAGTTGCATCCGCTCGGCGGCCAGCGGATATTCTCCGCGCACGTAGATATACCCTTGCCGCGCGCCGGTGACGTAAGCGGCAATCGTCATGCCTTCGAGAACGGCGAAGGGATCGCCTTCCATGAGGATGCGGTCTTTGAAAGTCCCAGGCTCGGATTCGTCTGCATTGCAGACGACGTAGTGCGCGCGGGCTGGGTTCTGGCGTAGCAAATCACGCTGCAGGAAGAGCGCTTCCCATTTCTTGGCGGTTGGAAACGCCGCGCCGCCGCGACCCAACAGTTTTGAAGCAGACATCTCACGCAACGTGCCTTCAGCACCAAGTTCCAAGGCCTTGCGCAGACCTTCAAGCCCGCCGAGTCTTCGATAGGCCTCCAACCTGGAAGCGTCACCTTGGCCAATGCGGTGAAGAAGTCGTAAAGGCGAGGATTCACTTTTGTGCGCTGCCTGCGGGACGCTAATCTGAACGTTGAACACGTCGGGTTCGGCGGGCAGGCGACCCTGGACGGCGTCTCTTATCAAGGACTGCAGAGTTTCCGCCGAGGCCGGCGCCAGCACTCGTTCACGGGATTGCTCTCCAGCCGAACTGACGAGTGCCGCGGGAGCGCGCTCGCACAGACCCAGACACTGGCTGCGAAACCAGATGGCGCATCCGCCGGAGCACGGGGAGCCTGCGGGACCCAGCGTGCTTTCCAGTCCGGCACAAAGCGTTTCCGAGCCGCGCGTGACACATGCAATGTCATCACACACGTGTGCTACAACCCGAGGACGGGGTTTGAGCGAAAACATTCCATAGAAAGACGCCACGCCATGAACTTCAGCGGGTGCAACGTCCAAGCGCAACGAGACATAATTGATAGCGCCGGGGCTAATCCAACCGATGCGCTTCTGGATCGCATGGAGCAGCGGTAGGAGGCGATGCCTTCTTCCAAGGCTTTCGCCGGTGGAAACCGCGTGCGTCTTGGCGGATTGACGCGCGCCGCCTTGCCAGTCCGATCCAGGCGCGCCCAGATCTGAGTCAACGGCGGCGCGTTCCTCTGCAGTGGCTCGCGCGTCGGTCAGATGAAGATCCAATCAACCCCCCTCTTATACTTTTTCAATTCGGATGGCTGTTGCTTTGAACTCTGCAGTTCCTGATTTTGGATCTACGGCGTCAATGGTCAGCTCGTTGGTTGCTATCTGATCGTGAGAGTGGACCGACAAGAACGCAAGGCCCGGACGCAACCCCAAATCAAAGCGCACCGGGGCCAAAAGTGATCCACGCCGGGACGTTACGCGGACTTCTTCGCCCTCGTGCAACTGGTAGTGCTGACCGTCTTCCGGAGAAATATCCAGCGCCTCTTTGCGCCGCAGCGGAGACGCATATTCTCTGGTTTGCACACCGGTATTGTAATCATCAAGCCGGCGGCCGGTGGTGAGGCGGATGGGATATTGCTCGTCAAGCCGGTCCACCGGCGGCTCAAACTCCACCACGCTAAACGGCGCGCGCGGACCAATCAGTGGGTCACTCCACAGTCGTCCGTGGAGAAATACTTCCCCAGGGTGCGACTCGTCATAGCACGGCCACTGAATGCCTCCCATTTCTTCCAGGCGACGGTAACTCATGCCGCCGTGCATGGGACTCAGCGCGCGCAACCCATTCCAAATTGCTTCGGGCTCAGGCGCGCCCCAGTCGTGGCCGAGGCGGCGAGCCAGATCAAAAATGATTTCGAGATCGTCGCGAACTCCGGCGGGGGGTGGCACCGTACGGCGCACGCGCTGCACGCGGCGCTCGCTTGAAGTCACAGTGCCCTCGCTTTCAAAAGCGCCAGCTGCGGCGGGGAGCACAACGTCAGCCAGTTCAGCCGTCTTAGTGTAGAAAAGGTCCTGGACCAGAAGGAATTCCAGCCCACGCAGCCGCTTGAGGGCGCGGTGCCGGTCTGCTTCGGAGTCCGCCGGATTCTCGCCGAGGACGTAGAGCGTAGTGAGGTGTCCGTGCTCCATTCCCTCAAACATATCGCTCAAGTGCCAGCCGCGCTTGGATTGGATCTTCACACCCCAGGCTTGCTCAAACTTGGCGCGCAGTTCGTCGTTCTCGACATGCTGAAAGCCGGTAAGGCGGTCAGGAATGGCGCCCATATCGCCGCCACCCTGAACATTGTTCTGTCCGCGCAGCGGATTAACGCCACTGCCGTAGCGGCCAACGTGTCCGGTCAACAGCGCAAGGTTGATGAGGGCTACTACGTTGTCCACAGCGTTGTGATGCTCCGTAATGCCCAGGGTCCAACAGAGCTGGGCGTGCGGAGCTTTCGCATAGGCATGGGCCATCCTGCGGATGGCTTCCGCGGGCACTCCAGTTTCACGTTCGGCCCGTTCTAGCGTGTATTTTTGAACGTGCGCCCTGTAGGCATCAAAGCCGCTGGTGGCGTGTTGGATGAACTTTTCACTGGCCAGCCCAGCGCTAATGATTTCGCCGCCCATAGCGTTGGCGAGCGAAATATCAGAACCAACGTCCAATCCCAGCCAGAGAGTTGCCCAGCGCGCTGAACTGGTCCGTCGCGGGTCCACCACATAAAGTTCGGCGCCGTTGCGTACGCCTTTTAACAGATGGTGAAAGAAAATCGGGTGCGTTTCTCGCGCGTTCGAGCCCCACAGCAAGATAACGTTTGTGTCCTCAACTTCGCGATACGAGCTTGTCCCCCCGCCTGCTCCGAAGACCGCCGCCAGACCGGCGACGCTAGGGGCATGTCAAGTCCGGTTGCAGCTATCAATGTTGTTGGTGCGCATGACACTGCGAACGAATTTTTGCGCCGCGTAGTTCAGTTCGTTAGTCGTCTTGGAGCAACTGAACATGCCAAAGTTCCGCGGATCGTTTTTCTCAATGGATTTGCGGAACGCCGCAACCACGCGGTCCATGGCTTCATCCCACGTAGCGGGACGATGCGAACCATTCTCGCGCACCAGCGGTTGGGTCAGGCGGCCGTTCATTGCATTTGGCATAGTCTCCCCAAAATAGTTATGAAGGAGAATCGTAGCATTGCTGCCTTTGCGATCGGCCATTCGCGATGATGTTTATCGCGCCGATCGATGAGTGTTACATCGACAGGCGCCGATTTCAGCGCCTGCACTGCCAATAGTCCCCGAATCCGACTCCCATAATAATGACCTTCGATCGACTACCCCATATGGTTGCAGTTTCCTCTCATAGGCTTGTCATTCCGAGCGCCTGCTTTTGGCGCAAGGAATCTGTTTTTCTTCGCGGCCACAACAAGCGAATTCCTCGCTTCGCTCGGAATGACAATTATTAGTTGTATGTTCGCGCTAGTTCCGCCGTCGAAGCAGCACAACGACCGATCTTGGGGCAACGAGGTAACTCGTCTCTCTTAGAGGATCGCCGCGATCCGAGAAATCGTCGGGGCTCGGTAAAGCGGTGTCCACAATTCTCGTCCACTCCTGCGCCGTACCTTCCTGAATATGAAACTGCAAGGAGTCCCAGTACGCATTGATCATGACGTAAAGGTCATCATCGTTTTGAGATGCGCCATGCAGGCAGAACGCCAGACTGTGGGAGTCAGACGACAAGTCAGCCCTCCCACCAGTTCCATACCAGTTAACATCTTCACGCCAGAACCGACTACGACTCAGCCCTGGATGGCCTTTGCGAAACGCAATCATGCTCTTGAAGAAACGGAATATGTCCTGATTTGCGGGAAGCTGGCTCCAGTCGAGCCATCCCGTGGTGTTGTCCTGGTTGTAGGGATTGTTGTTGCCGAACTGCGTGTTCAGGAATTCATCGCCAGCGCGGAACATTGGAGTCCCGTTCGACAGCATGAGCAAGCAAAACAAATTCTTGACCTGCTTGCGACGGAGCGCCAGAACTTCAGCGGGCGCACCTTCGTCACCTTCGTGCCCACAGTTCCAGCTGTAGTTGTCGTTCATGCCGTCCTGGTTGCTATTGCCATTTGCCCAGTTGTGCTTTTCGTTGTAAGCGACGAGGTCGTACAAGGTGAAGCCGTCGTGCGAAGTTATGTAGTTCACGCTCTGGTAAGCGTGATAGGCGTCGGCTCGGCTGTCGGGAAACAAATCGTCGCTGCCGTAGATGCGCCGCATCATATCAGGGACCATTCCCGCATCGCCTTTAACAAATCGGCGCACATCGTCGCGGAACCTTCCATTCCACTGCAGCCAGGTTATGCCCGGGAACCCGCGGCCAAGTTGAAAGGCGCCGGTGTCCCAAGGTTCCGCGATCAAGTGTAAGCGGCCCAACTCCGGATCAGCCGCGATTTCACTGAAAATAGGAGCGTGACCCCAGTTGAGCGACCCATCTTCATTCCGACTGAAAACGGATGCCAGATCAAAGCGGAAGCCATCGATGTGCATCTCCTGCTTCCAGTAACGCAAGCTGTCCATCACCATTTTGCGCACATGCGCCTGGCCGAAATTCAGCGTGTTGCCTGTGCCTGAGTAATTCGCGTATGGCGTTGCGGGGTCACCCGACATCATGTAATAGGCGGCGCTGTCGATTCCCTTATAGCTGTAGATCGGGCCTCGGTGATCTCCTTCGCAGGTGTGGTTGTACACGACGTCAAGCACGACCCCAATACCCGCCTGATGAAACGCCTTCACCATATTTCTGAATTCAAGATGTTGTTCAATACCCGCGAGAGTGCTCGCGTATTGAGCGTGGGGCGCGAAAAAATTCAAAGGCATGTAGCCCCAGTAATCGCCTTCCTGTGGGTCACGCTGAAAAATCGGCATCAGCTCGACAACGGTGATTCCAAGATCTTTCAGATAAGGGATCTTCTCCACCAGGCCCGCATACGAGCCAGCCCGGGATGGATCCACTCCTGAGTTGGAGTTCTTCGTGAATCCCCTCACGTGCAGTTCGTAAATGATTGCGTCCGACTCGTGACGGGGCGACCGGTCTCCCGTCCAATCGAATAGCGGGCGGTGAGCCGTCAGTCTGCCCAGTGGCGCGCGGCCAGCATTCGATCCTTCGCGCATTGCCGCCTTGCGATCAAAATCGGGCGGGAAACACACGCCCTGGGCGTAAGGGTCGAGGAGAACCTTCTGTGGATCAAAGCTGTGAATGTTGAAAACCGCCTGACCCGAGACGGAGTAAGCGTAGTAACGTGCCTCGCTAATTTCAGCGATGGGGATCCGGCAGTGCCAAATCTGCCCTGATTTGTTACGCAGAAAATCGAAACGGTACTCCAGCAGCGGGTTGATTAAATCATCGGAAGTGTAGAGCAGCAGAGTGACGGTTTCGGCATGCTCGGAATGAACCGCAAAGTTGAACGCCTGCTCCTCTTCAATCCAGGTCACGCCCAATGGCAACGGACTGCCTTCGGCCTGCTCCCATGTCGAACGCTTCAAGCCCGCAGTCAAGGCAGGGCGGATCGTGCGCTTGGCATCGTCCGAGTTGGCAAGGATGGTTTGGATGGACTCTTTCACTTGGTTTGGCTCCGGAGATTCAGGCTGCCACATCACCTACCGCCGCGCGATCGGCAAAAATCACAGACCGCAGCCGCGAAATTCTTCCCGCCGGAATCGTCAGATCGTCCCTGCGCAAGCGCAGGAGCGGATCGACTTTTTCGCTGCCTGTCGCCAACCAGAGAATCCGTCGAGCGCGGTTGATGGCCGGGTAAGTCAAAGTCATTCGCCGCCTTCCCTGGTAGACTCCGGTCACTGCCACATCGACGGCGGTGACGTTAAGGACCGGATCTCCGGGCACCAATGAAGCGGTATGTCCGTCAGGCCCGAGACCCAGATGGACCAGGTCGAGCGTCGGCGGAGACCCGGCGAGCTGAGCGAGGAGCGAGGCATATTCCCGAGCCGCGGCGTCCAGGTCTGGCGATTCTACCGGCATGGCGTGGATCTGCTCCGGAGGGATCGGAGAGTGATCGAGCAGACTTTCTCGCAGATGAGTAAGGTTTCTATCCTTGTCGCCCGGTGGTGCGACCCGCTCGTCTACTTGCACCACATGAATGCTCCGCCACGGAAGATCTTCTTTCGCCAGGGCGCGCAGCATAATCCAGGGGGTTCGGCCGCCGCTCACAGCTATCACAAAGCGACCGCGGTCGGCGACGGCGGAACGGGCTTCTGCCGCAATCGCCTGCGCGGCTGCCTGTGCAGCACCAGTCTCATCGGCGAACACTTCCATCTTCATCGCAGTTTCTTCACTTCTTAGATCGTTCATATCTCACGCTGCCTCGAAGCTGTTGCTCCAGCTCTAAATCGATCGGGCGTCCAGCATTTAGCGAACGCAACGACCGAAACATGTAGTGGGCTGCGCTTCAGCATCGCCGGCAACGCAGGGAATGTCTCTTGGTACCCGAAGTCACCGGCTGCACCGAAGAACACCAGCGCGTCCGAATGGAAATTGGTCACAGTACCGTGATGTCCTTATGCCACTCTCGTCTTGCCTTCGGATTTTTCCAAATGTCCGCCAAATTGAAATCGCATGGCGGACAATAGTTTGTTGGCAAAGTCAGCCTCACCCCGCGAACTGAATCGCTCGTAGAGGGCCGTGGTCAGAACCGGCGCCGGTACGGCTTCGTCGATCGCGGCTTTGATCGTCCAGCGCCCTTCGCCGGAGTCGGAGACGCGGCCGGCAAACTTCGACAGATTCGCATCCTGAACCAGCGCACCAGCCGTTAGATCCAGCAGCCATGAAGCAATCACGCTTCCACGGCGCCACACTTCGGTTACATCACGCAGATTCAAGTCGTATTGGTATTCCTCGGGATTCCGCAGCGGCGTAGTTTCAGCATCGGCGGCCGTGTTTTCTTGCTTGCCAATGTTGGCGGAACGGAGAATGCTCAGCCCCTCTGCGTACGCGGCCATAATTCCGTACTCGATCCCGTTGTGAACCATCTTGACGAAATGGCCGGCGCCGTTTTGACCACAATGCAGATAGCCGTGCTCGGCAGTGCCGCCGATCTTGTCCCGGCCGGGTGTGCGCGGTATGTCACCAATCCCCGGCGCGAGTGCTGAGAAGATAGGGTCGAGCCGCTGAACGACGTCGTTCTCTCCGCCAATCATCATGCAGTAGCCGCGCTCCAGGCCCCAGACACCGCCGCTGGTGCCAACGTCCACGTAGTGAATTCGCTTGGGCGCAAGTTCCTTAGCGCGACGAATGTCGTCGATGTAGTAAGAATTTCCACCGTCGATCAGGATGTCGCCCGCCTCGAGGTGGGGAAGCAAATCCGCGATGGTTTGGTCCACGACCGCGGCGGGAACCATCAGCCAAATCGCTCTTGGTTTCTCAAGCTTCTTCACAAAATCTGCAAGCGAAGCCGCCCCGGTCGCCTTGTCCTTGACCAAATCACTTATGGCTTGTTGCGACCTGTCGAACACAACACAGTTGTGTCCCTTATTAATGAGGCGCCGTACCATGTTGGCGCCCATCCTTCCAAGACCAATCATTCCAAGTTGCATATGCATCTCCTCATTGAAAGTCTTATGCGAACTCACATGGAGGGCGGGCATCCTCCACGGTGATCAAACTTGCTCCTTAAGTTTGCGGCAACGACGAATCAAAGTGTTAGTTGAGCTATCGTGGTTGAGCATGGGCTCGGTCTGGTTCTCGAGTTCAGGAATGATGCGCTGTGCCAGCACCTTGCCGAGTTCAACTCCCCACTGATCGAATGAGTCGATGTTCCAGATGACGCCCTGAGTGAAGACTGAATGCTCGTATAGCGCCACCAGTTTGCCCAGAACTTCCGGCGTCAGCCGATCCGCCAGAATCGTGTTCGATGGGCGATTGCCTTCGAATACGCGGTGTGGGACCAGCCAATCGGGCGTGCCTTCCGCCTTCACTTGCTCGGCCGTTTTGCCAAACGCCAGCGCTTCCGTCTGAGCGAACACATTGGCGAGCAACATGTCGTGATGACGGCCAACATGGTTCAGCGGCTTGTCAAAAGCGATGAAGTCGCATGGGATCAGCCGGGTTCCCTGATGGATCAGTTGGTAGAACGAGTGTTGCCCGTTGGTTCCCGGTTCGCCCCAGTAAATCGGTCCTGTGTCGTGAGCTACCTTTTTCCCTTTGAGCGTGACGTGCTTGCCGTTGCTTTCCATCGTGAGTTGCTGCAGATAGGCGGGGAATCGCTTCAGGTATTGTTCATAGGGCAACACCGCCACAGTCTGTGCGCCAAAGAAATCGTTGTACCACAGAGCGAGCAGGCCCATGAGCACGGGCAGATTGGCCCCGAACGGGGCGGTTCGGAAGTGTTCGTCCATCTGGTGAAAGCCGTCGAGCATGGCTCGGAAGTTATCCGGGCCGATGGCCACCATCGTGGAAAGCCCGATGGCTGAGTCCATCGAGTAGCGCCCCCCGACCCAGTCCCAGAACCCGAACATGTTGGCAGTGTCGATTCCGAACTTCGCCACTTCAGCGGCGTTGGTGGAAACAGCAACAAAATGCTTTGCCACCGAGCTCTCATCGCCCCCGAATCCCGTGACGGACCAGGCGCGAGCGGTGTGGGCGTTGGTCATGGTCTCAAGCGTGGTAAAGGTTTTGGAGGAGATTATAAACAAGGTTTCCGACGGGTCGAGATCCCGTACGGCTTCCGCTAAGTCGGTGCCATCCACGTTGGAGACAAAGCGGAAGGTCATGGCGCGCTCACTGTAATACTTGAGCGCTTCATAAGCCATCACTGGACCGAGATCGGAGCCTCCGATGCCGACGTTTATCACATTCCGAATCCGCTTGCCGGTGTGCCCCTTCCACTCGGCGCTCCGCACCCGATTGGAGAAAGCCGCCATCTTGTCGAGCACCGCATGCACCTCGGGCACCACGTTCTTTCCATCCACCTGAATGGTGGCGCCTTTCGGGGCGCGCAGAGCGGTGTGCAGGACGGCCCGCTTCTCTGTGATGTTGATTTTCTCCCCGCTGAACATGGCGTCAATTCGTGCTCGCAGACGCGATTCATCGGCGAGTTGAAAAAGCAGCCTGAGGGTTTCGTCGGTCACCCGGTTCTTTGAATAATCGAGGTAGAGGCCCACAGCCTCGAGCGCCATGCGCTCTCCTCGCATTAGGTCCTCGGCAAAGAGCTGCCGCAGGTGTAAATCGCGAATCTCTTTATAGTGAGAGCTGAGGTTTTTCCATATCTGGCGTTTGGCCACCGGTCGCCTGCTTACTGCTTCTGCTCGCGCTGCCATATTTTTGTCCTCTTGTTACCCTTATCCTATTTTAGAGTCCAATCAGTGGGAATAGGAGTCATCGAATCGTCGCCTTTCATACTTCTTCCCACAGGCGAAGTCCCTTGGGAAGTGCATTGTAGCTGTCCGCGGCTTGTTCATAAGACTGTGCATCCGAACAAAAGGTGCCCAACATTTCTGCATGGGCAGGGATGCACTCCATTAAATCCGCAAAACGTCGTTTGCACTGAGAGTTTCCCTACCACGAGGTTCGCTGACAAGCGTCGAATGATAAAGCAAAGTGTCAGAGTCGATGCCAGCATGATTCGAGTTAGAGATTGTCTGGACTGCCGTCAAAAACAAATTACAGACCCCAATGTCCGTCACGTTCTGAGTCGAGTCCTTGAGGATCAATTCCACATCCGTTGCCGCGAGCCGGCATGCTACGAAATGCCGAGGTAGAGAACCTTGCCTTGCGGAACCAGGCCGTCGAGGCCACGCATCACCTCTCCACGGGCGTTTCTTCGGACCTAACGCACCCTGAATGGCATCCATAGCCTAAATGAGAGCGCCTTGTGATGAAGCCGTATTGCGATCGGGGGCTGCCGAAGCTGCGTGCGGAGAAGACGCCAAGCCATGGATACTCACTGCGACCATTCTCGGTTCCAGCATGGCATTCATCGACAGCACCGTCGTCAACGTCGCTCTGCCTGCGATACAAGCTAGCTTTCACGCGACCGTGGTGGACATGCAATGGGTGGTCGAGTCCTACGGATTGTTCCTGGGCGCGTTGACTCTGGTCGGCGGCTCTCTGGGCGACCTGTGGGGCCGCCGTCTGATCTTCGTAGTGGGTGTGGCGATCTTCTCCGCTGCATCCGCCAGTTGTGGCTTGGCTTCGAACATTCATCAGCTGATCATCGCGCGAAGCATTCAAGGCGTGGGAGCTGCACTCCTGGTGCCCGGCAGCCTGGCGATTATCAGTGCGTCTTTCGACGAAAGGAGTCGTGGCCCCATCGGCACCTGGTCGGGGTTTTCGGCGATCACCACCGCCGTTGGGCCCGTTCTTGGCGGTTGGCTGGTTGAGCATGCCTCCTGGCGCTGGGCGTTCCTCATCAATCTCCCGATTGCGGCAGCAGTGATAACGATATCGCTTTGGAGAATTCCAGAAAGCCGCCGCGCAACTGCTGGACGCATCGATTGGATCGGAGCGTTTTTTGCCACGCTAGGGCTCGGCGGCTTGGTCACCGGCTTCCTTGAATCCGTGAACTCGGGATGGACGAATCCCCTGGTCTTCGGAAGTTTGATCGTTGGTTTCGCGGGGCTTATCGCATTCGTTTTCGTCGAATCCCACGTTACTTCCCCGATGGTGCCGCTCACGCTCTTCGAATCCCGGGGGTTTAGTGGCGCGAACCTGCTCACGTTCTTGCTGTACGCCGCAATTGGAATTTTCTTTTTCTTGTTCCCGTTGAACTTGATCCAGGTCCAGAGGTACCCCACAACGCCAGCCGGCGCTGCCCTCCTTCCCTTGATTCTGTTGATGTTCCTTCTTTCACGCTGGGCTGGCGGACTGGTTGCCCGCTATGGCCCAAGAGGTCCGCTGATCATTGGCCCTTTCGTTGCCGGAACAGGTTTCCTTCTGTTCGCCGTGCCTTCCGTTGGGAATAGCTATTGGATTGCGTTTTTTCCGGCAATCGTTGTCCTGGGATTCGGGATGACGGTCACCGTCGCTCCTCTCACCACGGTGGTTATGAATTCAGTAAAGGGAGACCGTCTCGGCACGGCTTCCGGAGTCAACAATGCCGTGGCTCGGGTGGCAGGGGTACTCGCGATTGCAGTGCTTGGAATTGTGATGGTGAAGGCGTTTGGTTTTCACCTCAATCGAAGTCTGGCCGGCTTCTCCTTGTCGCCCGACATTCTGCAGGAATTGCAGTCGAACGAGATCAAGCTTGCTGGCTTGCAGATTCCTGCTGGGCTTGACACGACTGCGAAGACCGCCATCCAGAAATCCGTTGGGGACGCGTTCATATATGGATTCCGAATTGTCATGTTGCTGTGCTCAGGCCTGTCTCTGGCAAGCGCTGCCGTCGCATGGCGATTGATTCCGCAAGATCGTGACCGCGCTAGCTTGGCGGCGAACTCCTGACCCGGCGCTACGGTGACACGGTGAAGGTTGCCGAGCTTGTGGCAGTACCCGGAGTCGTGACCGCAATCTTTCCGGTCTTCGCGCCTGCGGGCGCGTTCGCCTTTGCCCTGTGTTACCAATATTCCGAGAACATTGACTTCCGGCCCAAACCGGGGTACCTTCTATGCCCACGTGGAGGCCGTGCCACGCCTCCCTGGCTTGGGGTGAAGTGTGCGGTCTTCTTCGTCTTACCCGGTGACCGATTTGCTCGCGCGCTGGAGCGGAGGGGAATCTGCCGCCCGTGACGCCCTGGTTCCTCTGGTCTATGGCGAGCTGCGGAGTATCGCTCGCAAGTGTCTCGCCGGACAGCGCGGCCACACGTTGCAGCCCACCGCCCTGGTGCACGAGGCCTACCTTCGTATGGTCAATCGCGATTCCAAGCCGTGGCAGAACCGCACGCACTTTTTTGCCGTCGCCGCCCAGATCATGCGGCACATCCTGGTTGACCATGCGCGCAAGCATTCCGCTGCGAAACGGGGAGGTAACGCCATCACGTTGGTGTTGGACGAATCGGTCGCCCTGCCGAAGAAGACGAATCTGGATTTGATCGCCCTCGATGACGCCATGAATCGGCTCGCGGTCCTGGACGCTCGCCAGTGCCAGATTGTGGAATTGCGTTTCTTCGGCGGGCTTTCCATTGACGAAACGGCGGAAGTTTTTAACATCTCGCCCTCAACCACAAAACGAGAATGGGCCACCGCACGGCTCTGGCTACACCGTGCGATGAGCGAAGAGGCTAAGACGTGACACCCGAGCGCTGGCAACTGATAAAGGAGGTGCTCGCGAGCGCATTGGACATCGCGCCCGTCGAGCGCGCCTCCTACCTGAATCGGAGTTGTGCCGGTGATCCCGCGCTTCTACACGAGGTCGAACTCCTGCTCCTCGACGAAGACAAGGTTAGTCCCCAATTTCTCAACGACACCGCCCTTGCATCTGCAGCCGTGGACATCCTTCCCGAAGAGTCCGGCCGTTGGATTGGGCGCCGCGTCGGAGCCTACAGAATTCTCCAGCAGGTTGGCGCGGGCGGTATGGGCGAGGTGTATCGCGCCGTCCGCGACGACGATCAGTACCAGCAGCAAGTCGCGTTGAAACTCGTTCGTACCGGCCAGGATTCCACGTTTGTCGTCACCCGCTTCAAGAACGAGCGGCAGATCCTGGCCACTCTCGATCACCCGAACATTGCCCGGATGCTCGACGGTGGCACGACCGAAGAGGGCACGCCCTATTTTGTGATGGAATTGATCGAGGGTCAGCCGATCAGCGAATACTGCGATGCTCACCGGTTGTCGATCTCGGACCGCCTGGCGCTTTTTACCCAGGTGTGTGCGGCGGTGCAGTACGCCCACCAACGGCTGATCATTCATCGCGATCTCAAGCCGGGCAACATTCTTGTGACCTCTGAAGGCACACCCAAGCTGTTGGATTTCGGCATCGCCAAGATTCTCGGTCTAGATGCCATGGCCCAATCCAGTGAAGCTACCCTGACCGCATTTCGCGCGTTGACTCCCGGCTATGCCAGTCCGGAGCAAATCAAGGGCGAGCCGATGACTACCGCCAGTGATGTTTATTCCCTGGGGGTAGTTTTGTACGAATTGCTGGCTGGGCACAGTCCCTATCGGGTGGCCACGCGAACCGCGCAGGAAATTGTCCGGGCGGTCTGCGATGACGAACCGGAGAAGCCGAGCCTCAGCATTCGTAGAGTCGAAACCGAAGGCGACGGCTTCCCCCTGCGCAGCTGCGAGGAACTTAGCGTGGCTCGCGACAGTTCGCCGCAGAAGATGCAAAAACGGCTCAGCGGCGACCTCGACAACATTGTTCTGATGGCGTTGCGCAAGGAGGCATCCCGCCGCTACCCGTCGGTCGAGCAATTCTCAGAGGACATCCGGCGGCATCTTGAGAACGTTCCTGTGCTCGCCCGCAAAGACACCTTGAGGTATCGCGCCTCGAAGTTCGTTACCCGGCACAGGGCCGGTGTCGTGGCTTCCACCGCCGCAGTTCTGGCGCTCCTCAGCGGCCTCGCGATCACGTTGCACGAAGCCCAAGTCGCCCGGCAACAAGCCGAAGTGGCCCGTGTACAGCGAGCTCGGGCAGAGCGCCGCTTTAACGATGTTCGCAAACTGGCAAATTCGCTGATGTTCGAGGTTCACGATTCCATCAGGGATTTGCCTGGCACCACCCCCGCCAGAAAGCTTCTGGTCACTCGGGCACTCGAGTATCTGGATAGCTTGTCGCAGGAGGCGAGTGGCGACATTTCCCTGCAGCGGGAATTGGCGGCGGCCTATGACCGAGTTGGAGACGTTTTGGGATACGACGGAACTGCCAACCTCGGCGACTTTTCGGGGGCCTTGCAGAGTTATAAGAAAGCACTCGCCATACGCGAGGCGGCGGCTGCCGCCAATCCCGGCGACGTGCCAATCCAGTCTGACCTTCTCAATGACTATTTTCGTGTGAGCTTCGCACTCAACAGCACTGGGGACAAGACGGGAGCTCTGAACAACCTGGATAAGGCCCTACCCGTAGCCCAAGGGCTAGCCACTACGCACGGCGACCCCAAATATCAGGACTGGTTGTCCGGCATCTATTGGCAAATCGGCAACGTTCTAGGGCAAGCAGGAGACGATGCTGGCGCCCTGGAGAATTACCGTAGAGCATCCTCCATTGAGGAAGCGGTTGCGAACGGCGCTGGGGCAAATAGCCTTTTCCGTACTCATCTTGCCGGCGACTACCACGGTTTGGGACGGGAGTTGTGGCGCACCGGCGATACTGAGCAAGCGCTGGAGGTATTGAAAAAGGGAGTCCAAATTCTTCAGCAGTTGTCCCAGGCCGACCCCAACAATGCAACCCTCCGCGAGTATCTCGGCGAATCCTATACGGACCTGCAGCCCGTATTGGAGAAACATGGCGATCTCGACGAGGCCTTGGAATCTAGCCGCAAGGGGCTGCAGATCTTCACCGAATTGGTAGCCGCCGATCCAGCCAACTGGCTAGCCCGAACCAATGTAGGTGCGGCCGAAGCCGCCATCGGAGAAGTCCTGGTGTCGAAAGGAGAAATCTATCAAGCGATGCCGCATAGCCGCCGCGCCATCGAGGTCTTCGAGGCTGACGAACACAAGACCGTGACTGAGACCGAGAGCCTGGCTGCAGCCTATTCGACTCTTGCCTCGGCGTATTCGTCCTTGGGCAATCGTGACGCATCCTCTGAGAAAAAGCTCGAACACCTGCGCGAGGCCCGCTCGTGGTATCAAAAGAGCCTGCGCACCTGGCAGCAGCACCCCAACCACGCTTCCGACGATCCTTTTGGCCGGGACGAAGGCGAAGTCACGCAGGAACTTGCCAAGTGCGACGCCGCGCTGGCAAAACTGAACGCTGACAAGTAGCGGCCCGTCGAGTTGCACCTATGAATTACTCTGGCCGTTAGAGTGTTGGGGCCCGCTGCCCCATTACATCCCAGAGGATATCCGGGTCCGGGATCCGGGTGGTTCAAGGCCGACTTTGCCGATATCCCCTGACAAAGTGGGCCGCAGTCGAGAAGTGTTGACTACTTGCTCCGCTATCAGATCGAAACGAATGTCGAGCGGTAGCCTGAAGAGTGATCGATACGAATGACGGGCGAGTCCGGATTGCGTCCGCATTTTCGCGCCCAACTTAGGTCTTGGATAGCTATAGGGCCGACGCAAGAACTAACCTAGTTCCCGCTTGGGGCCGGAGCGAAAGCCATCGCTGTCACCGGATGTAACTCCCACAGAGTTTTCGACTCCAGGCCTTTCTTGCCGCGTCCCGTGCTGCCGTCCGCTTCATACACGTGCGCATCGTCGTAAAACAACGCGCCGGTTACGGTCACATAAACAGAATGCGCCATCACGTGAACGCTGCCGATTTTCGGCGGGTTTCCCGTCAACAGCTTGTCGATCACCCACTGGCGCACGCCTTCCACCTGGCTGGAGATGGTGGTTGCATACTCGCCGGAGGGGACTTCCACGATCATGCTGTCGTCTTGCTTTGTTGGAATTCCGGTGATCGGCTGCGGACTGAGTTGAATATGAAAGTCGCAGTCGTCGGATTCGAAAGCCACCAGATAAAGCCATCCCGAGATCGACACCATCGTATCTTCTTTGATGGGCTGGTCCATCATGCGCACAGTGGCATATCGCGGATCGTCCTTCTTGACGTCCGTCAGCCGTTGAAGCTTAAGAGCATCGTCCAGGGTCATGGCCTGGGGCTTGGCGTTGGCGGGCACAGTGATCTTTATGGGCCATCGTTCCTTGCCGTGATTCGCGCACGGCAGCGGGGAAGCGAATACAGTCACAGCCAACATCAAACAAACGCAGGCGAGAAGAGTAATCCTGTTTGCGTTCATCGTTTTCTCCTTCCCTCCTATTTGAGAACCCGAAGCCGCGGGATTGAATGGCATCACCCGAGTTTCCCTGGTCGCCCAGGTTCGAAGCTCATCACGCAGCGCCTTCAAGTGAATCGGGTTGGCCCCTCTGGGGAGCATCCAGAACCTTCAGCAGCAATTCTGCCTGATAGTCGTACGAATTGGGCCCGGACCCGTTATAGCGCCTGACCGCGTAAGGCCAGTCGCACGGGATATTCTTGCGAACGGGCACGTTGTCATAGCTGCCCTTATGATACTGCGTTTGTTCGTAGGTACTGGAGGAGCCCGCGTACAAGGGCGTTTGTCCCGCGACGATATTCTGCGTTCCCGCCTGCCGGAGGCAGTTGACACAATCGCGCATAAAAAGCGGGTCTTTAGAATCAAATTTGCAGAGCCGCAGCGGACCCTTCCCCGCTTCCTGAATGCGATCATCTGCCCTGTCCGCAGGGCCAATCAGGAATTGATCAAACTTCCCGCGCAATTCGTTGATCGCACGCTTGACATTGCCGACCGGGTCGGAGATGAAACTGCTCACCTCCTCCGCTGTCGGCGGATGATGAAACAGCGTGTACTGCCCGATGCCAAATCCCCGCGAGGTGATGCGCTCGGGATTTGCCTGATCGTTGGTGTCGCATCCTACGCTGACGAAGGTGTCCAGGTCCGCGCCCGAGGGAACGTGGAAATGCTGGCAGCCACTTTCCTGCATCATGATCCCGTAAAGAAATGGGAAAGGCACCTGGGCACTTGCCATGGCAGCAATCGCCTGCAGGGCCCGCTGGTTGTCGGTGTGGGGCGAATTCGAGAATGGCAACTTGGGGTAAGCCGTGTCGTCCAGCATGTCAGAGATACACGCGACGAGGTTCTGATCCACCACCCCGGTAGAAGAGGTGACACGGCCCCGGTTGTAGTTCTTGACAGCCACCGGAGCCGAGCCGTCTCCACTTGAACTCTTGCCGGCATTGGATAGCAGATCGTACTGCAGCGCGCGTACGGCTTTGGCAGTGCCGGCCCCGAACACGCCATCAATGCTGCCCTTGTGATATCCCAGCGCCCGCAGGTCGTGCTGCAGGTCGCCGACAAGTGGTGAAGGTGTTGCCGAAGGGGAAAGCGTGAGTCCGGTCTGAGCGTAACTTAGACTTGGCATGGCGATGCCCCCCGGAATTGCGTCCAGTGTAGCATCTCGGACACGTTAGCGGGACGCTTCGCCGACGCCTGAATTGCTCACCGGCTCGGACGTGTACATCCTCCCGGCAAGAGCTTCTCGAACGGCCATCCGTAAATCACTTTCCAGCCTGGACTTGAGGACGAATGCTTGCGCGCCGGCTATGAACGCCTGTTGCGCGACACTCTTGTCATTAATCAGCGTGAGAATGATGGCCGGAGTCTGAACTCCCAGGTTGCGAAGCTGGCGTAGGGCCTCAATCCCGTTGAGGTTGGGCATCGAAATGTCAGTGATCAGCAGGTCGGGGCGCAATCTGCAAACGCTCTCCACGAGAGCGAGTCCGTCACTTGCCCGTTCCATAATCTCGCAGCCGGGCGCGAGACACTTCTCCACGGTATCGAGCATCGCTGGAAAGTCGTCTGCAACCACGATGCGTATCCGGTGATTCGCTTTGTGATCGTGAGCGTGCACTTCGACCGCTCCGTTCCAAGTAGTCGCTCGATTCCTGCTAGGGGCGTGCTGCCCCTTTCGAGTCTGATTTTCTGTGAGACTATGCCTGTCTGACGTTCAGCGAAATGGCCCACCAGTGCCTAAGAGTAGCTCCGCTGTGCCATCGATCCAGCGGCGAAAATAGCGCGTTTTCACAGCGCGAAAACCGGCAACAACCTTAAACTTCTTTGTAGCAAGTGTGGTGGGTGGTGTAGCATTCCTGCTGTAGGCCGCGGGGACAACGGCGATGAAGGCCGGACAGTCAACTCGTAGTCGCCGAGGGCCGATACAGGTGGGGACTAAGTGTCAGCTTGAACGACTTGAGCTTTTGGACTTGTCATGCCATTGCGAGCTCTGCGGTCATACCGGACTACCGTTGGCCTGAATCCCCATTTTCATACGGTGATCCTGGCGTGCTTTGTGGCCCTCCTGTCCTACATCGCCGCTAAAGTGGGCGGGACATTGGTTTTACGGCCGCACATGGTTTGGCCGCTTTGGCCGGGGTGCGCGCTTCTGGTTGCCGTGTTGCTGCTGGTTCCGCGGAGGATCTGGCCAATACTGCTCGCAGCAGGCCTTGCAGGATTCGCTCTCTATGATCTGCAGGCGGGTTTGACGCTTCGTTCGACGGCGTTGCTTCTTCTCGCCGATACCATCGAAGTTCTGATCGCGGCGCTGGGCGTTAGCTACTCCTTCGGCGGTGCTCCTCGTCTGAATAGTGTGGAATCCCTGACCAGGTATTCGCTCTTTGCGGTCATCCTGGCCCCGGTCTCGACGGCGTTTCTCGGCACATTCGCATTAGGCGGAGACTACTGGCTCCGCTGGAGGACCAGTTTCTTTACCGAGGCGCTGGCCCTCTTGACTCTGACCCCGGCAATCTTGAGTTGGGTGAGCGCGACCCAGGAACAGACAGCCAAACCACGTGCCTACTACCTGGAGGCAGCTGCACTGATCACCGGGTTGGTGGTTTTCGGCTACGTTGCCTTTGTGGCTCCCGGGCGCAGCAGCCTGCCAGTACTGCTCTACTCTATTCTGCCATTTCTGCTATGGTCCGCTTTGCGCTTTGGGTTGATGGGAATCAGCACCGCGATGATTTTGGTTGCCTTTCAGTCGATTTGGGGCGCAGTTCAGGGACGCGGTCCCTTCACCGGATCAGAGCCGCTCAGCAAAGTGATGTCGCTACAGCTGTTCTTGTTTTTTGCGGCAACACCTTTCATGGTTCTCGCAGTTCTAACCGAAGAGAATAAACGGAGCGAGCAAGCCTTGCGCGAAAGCGAGCAAAGATTTCGCCTGGTGGCAGACACAGCTCCTGCTTTGATCTGGATGGCGGGTCCCGACAAGCGCTGCACCTACTTCAACAAACCCTGGCTCGACTTCGTCGGACGGTCCATGAAGGAAGAGGTTGGGAACGGCTGGGCGGAGGGAGTACACTCCGAGGATTTTCAGCGATGCATGGATACATATACGCAGGCCTTTGACCGCCGTGAAGAGTTCAGAATGGAGTATCGGCTGCGGCGGCACGACGGAGAATATCGCTGGGTCCTCGACATTGGAGTGCCGAGGTTTGGACAGGATCACTCGCTGCTAGGTTACATCGGAATCGGCGTCGATGTTACCGAGCGCAAGCACGCAGAAGGGGCACTCAAAAAGTCAGAAGAGAAGTTTTCGAAGGCATTCCAGCAAAGCCCAATGATACTCACGCTGTCGGGCACCGACGACCATCGCTACATTGAGGTTAACGAAACCTTTGAGCGTATAACCGGCTGGCGGCGTGACGAGGTCATCGGACGCACCCCCTTCGACCTTGGTCTTTGGGCGGATCCTCTCCAAAGACTGGAAGTCACAAAACGGCTTCTGGCCGAAGGCAGTCTGCGTGACTTGGAGGCTGATTTTTGCATGAAAAATGGCAGCATCCGCATTGGCCGAGTGTCTGCAGAAGTGATCGAACTCGGCGGTCAACCGTGCGTGCTTGGGGTGATTGCTGACATCACCGAGCACAAGCGTGCGGAGGCAGCGCTGCGCGAGAGCGAGGACAAGTTCCGATTGCTTCTCGACTCGACCGCCGAAGCTATCTATGGAATTGACCTCGAAGGCCGCTGCACCTTCTGCAACCCGGCCTGCCTGCGCGCTTTGGACTACGAACGTGTCGAGGAACTGCTCGGCAAAAATATGCATAGCCTGATTCATCACACCCATGCTGAGGGGACCGTGTTCCGATTGGAAGAGTGTCGAATTTTCCGGGCATTGCGAACCGCAGAGTTAGTCCACGTTGACGACGAGGTGCTATGGAAAGCGAATGGAACCAGTTTCCCCGGTGAATACTGGTCGCATCCCCAGCGAAGAGGGCAAGAGATTGTCGGGGCCGTGGTCACGTTTATCGACATCACACAGCGCAAACTGGCTGAGGCGGCACTCGCCGGCGTGAGCCGAAGATTGATTGAGGCACAGGAGCAGGAACGTACCCGGATCGCCAGAGAGCTTCACGATGACATCGGTCAACGTCTGGCACTGCTATCCATCGAACTGGCAAGACTTCAACAAACTTCCGCCGGTTTGACTGCTGAAACCTGCGGCCGCGTGGGCACGCTACAGAAACAGACCTCTGAGATAGCGACCGATATCCAATCCCTGTCGCACGAGTTGCACTCGTCAAAACTGGAATATCTGGGCGTAGCCGCGGCGATGCAAAGCTTCTGCGAAGAATTCGGTGAGCAGCAGAAGGCGGAGATTGACTTCAAAACCCACGACCTACCCAGGCCTTTGCCGCCGGACATCTCTCTTTGCCTCTTCCGGGTTTTGCAAGAAGCCCTCCACAATTCGGCAAAACACAGTGGGGCGCGGCGCTTCGAAGTGCGCTTGTGGGCGGCATTGGATGAAGTTCATCTCGCGGTCAGGGATGCCGGCGTGGGCTTTGACCTGGAAGCGGCAAAGGCGAGCCGAGGGATTGGCCTCGTCAGCATGGAGGAGCGGGTGAAGCTACTGCAGGGAACGTTTTCAATCAAATCGCAACCCAACAGTGGGACCTCAATCCACGCTCGTCTGCCGCTTACTTCGAACAGGGTTTTGTTGCGTGCAACCGGGTGAGGACACCGAATTCCGAGAGCGGACTAAAGTTGGGGCGCCGAAACCATTTAGAGTTCGCCGTGATGACCTTTTAATGCGCTGCTGACATACTTCCGGCCCTGACAAACTGCATCCGCGGCAGCTAGTAGTTCGCCTTCGGCGTCTACTTTTAACAACGTAGCCGAGTGCCCCTAAGCGGAGGGCTTCTTGCACCACATCCACCGAAGATTCCAGGCTCAGAAAAAGTATTTTTGATTTGGAGGAGAGCAAGCGGATTCGTCGAGTGGCTTCGATTCCATTCAGACTTGGCAGCCCGAGGTCGAGCACAATCAAGTCCGGTTGAAGTTCTTCGGCTTTCCGGACCGCTCCTAATCCGTCCGACACTTCGCAAACGACCCACAACCCCGGCCTTTTTCCCAGCGTCGAACAGATGAATCGCCGAAATGGTTCGTAATCTTCTACTACGAGAACCCGGACAGACGACAGGCTTCGCTCATCCTCAGTGTGAGGTGGTTTCGGAGAGAACTTAGCAAGACGACTTGGCTTCTTGGCCATACGGCGCCTTAGCACAGAGCAAACGCTGTCTGATTTTGCATGAACCGTCAACTCGGCGCGGCGGAAGAATGCCAGAGCAGACTTATCGAGCCCGTCACCCCCTCCATGCCCTTCCCCTTTAGATTTTGCCTAGGTGATAGTCAAGACCAGAGCGTGGCTGGTTCCACCGCTGGTGCAACCAAGATTGCCCGAGTTCCCGCTGGGAGTATTGACCGTCACGCTCGCCGTTCCGGCAGCGGAGATCACGGCGGACGTGATCGTCGCCTGCACCTGTTGACTGCTGGTGGCCAGAGTGTTTAACGTCGTCCCGTTGACGACCACGACAGAAGACGAAACAAACTGACTGCCATTCACAGTGAGTAAGAAGCCCTTCCACACTTCCGCGAAGGTAACCGTGTTCGGAGAAAGGGACCCAATGACCGGCGCTGGCCGGGCACTTCCGCACAGGGGATTGAGTGCATTGCAGCCGGGGAACACGAGCAAGGCGAGCAGAAGCGCGCTGAGATTCCGATTCAGTTTGCGTCCTCGTTGACTCGGCGGAGCTTTCATTCTTCTCCTGGTCCAATACCTGGCTCTCACCATTGTTATTTCCTACAGCCCTGATGGTTCTCGCCCTTGGCGCACGTAGTGCCATTGGATACGCCCATTCCATTCCTGGTTTTGGCTTTGCCGCCGCTAGTGGTTTGAGTGGTGGTTACGCCGTTCTGATTTTTGTGGGCGGCCGCGGCCTTGCCTGTATTCGGATTCACGGCAGCGGCACTCTGACCATTGCCGCAAACGGTTTCACCGCGCGCGTCCTTGGCACAATCCCCCGCAACCAAACCCGAGGCAAAAAACATACACGCCATCATCAATAAAACTTTCATTTGCATCGCCGATTCACGGTTTGCGTTCTCCTAAAACGTACTCGCATGTGTGTGCTCGTGATACTGGCAAAACATACAGTCCACATGGACGTGTTCCTAGCGATTCGAAGTATGGGCTTCAATCCCAACGCTTCTCTGAGTACGACGCCGTTCTCTGGCCCGGCTGCCACAACCCCCGAGTGGTATCCTACGCTCGTCTGCGCTCGCAACTTCCATTCGCGTCCAGCCAATCGAGTAGAGAGCGAACACTGGCCCGAGCCAGAGCAATCGAGCAGTCAGCAGCTCCATAGTAAAGATTGATAGTGTCGCCATCGGGGTCCATCGTATATCCGCAGGGAAACACTACATCATCGACGTCGCCATGACGCTCGTAATCGGCCTCGGGGCCAAAGATCCACGAATCCCCTCGCAG
>Ga0207003_1001_pt4 | contig 29097 bp, 23 predicted proteins | sample Alteio_BWMinCont_89_FD_153474 | JGI IMG/M metagenome (GOLD analysis project Ga0207003, IMG submission 153474) | Enriched cells from forest soil in Barre Woods Harvard Forest LTER site, Petersham, Massachusetts, United States -... | ecosystem: Environmental > Terrestrial > Soil > Temperate forest >...
ATTGATGTCATCCCCGCGAAGGCGGGGATCCATTAAGATAGATTCCCGCCTTCGCGGGAATGACAAAGCCTTTCTAATAATTTCTGATGAACCCCACCAAAACTTGAATTACTCATGATGAGCACATGATCCCCTGATTTCAATTGCGGCGCTAAATTTTCCACGAGCGGCTCAACCTGATCAAACAATAAAGTCGGTTGGTGAAATTGATGTCATCCCCGCGAAGGCGGGGATCCATTAAGATAGATTCCCGCCTTCGCGGGAATGACAAAGCCTTTCTAATAATTTCTGATGAACCCCGCCAAAACTTGAATTACTCATGATGAGCACATGATCCCCTGATTTCAATTGCGGCGCTAAATTTTCCACGAGCGGCTCAACCTGATCAAACAATAAAGTCGGTTGGTGAAACTGAGACAAATCGATATCCCATTCCGGACGCTTACAAATAACCATATCTGCTTCATTCAACGAATCTTTGATTGTCTCTTTGTGAACACCCGAGCGCATGGTATACGAACCAAACTCCAGCACAGCCACAATACGCGACGCTTTCCCCACACGCGCACGTAAACCCGCAAGTGTAGAGGCGATCGCCGTGGGATGATGCGCAAAATCATCATAAATCGTAATGCCATTCACCTGCCCTTTGATTTCCAATCGACGCTTCACATTTTGAAATGAACCCAATGCCTCAATCGCGCTCTCAGGCGAAACACCCGCCTGCTCAGCCGCTGCTAATGCAGCCAGCGCATTTTCGACATTGTGTCGTCCCACTAAATTCCAGCTCACCTGTCCAACAGAAGTCCCATGATGTAACACATCAAAACAACTGCCATCTTCTTTCACTAATTTCGCTTGCCACTCTCCTGCCTGACTGCCGAAAGAAGTCAACGGCGTCCAACATCCTTTTTTCAACAGATCTGCCAGATGCGGATCTTCCGCGTGATGAATAATGCGACCATTCCCTGGAACCGTGCGAATGAGATAGTGAAATTGTTGCTTAATCGCATCCAGATCCGGAAAAATATCGGCGTGATCAAATTCCAGATTATTTAAAATTAACGTCTTGGGATGGTAATGAATAAACTTGGATCGCTTATCAAAAAAAGCACTATCATACTCATCCGCTTCGATCACAAAAAACGGATCTTCGCCTATTCTGGCTGAAATTCCAAAATTTTCTGGCACCCCTCCAATGAGAAAACCGGGTTTTAAACCCGCTCTTTCCAGCAACCATGCCAACATACTCGTTGTCGTTGTTTTACCATGTGTTCCTGAAACCGCTAATACCCATCGGTTTTTTAAGATTTGTTCTGCAAGCCATTGCGGCCCAGAAATGTAAGGAATATTCCGCTCCAATACATATTCCATCGCAGGATTGCCACGACGAATAACATTCCCAACAATCACACAATCGACGGAAGCATCTATGCAGGAAGGATCATATCCATTCAGCAATGTGATCCCCTGCGCTTCCAGTTGAGTACTCATCGGCGGATAGACATTTTGATCACAGCCCACTACATCATGACCCGCTTGTTTAGCAATCATTGCAATTCCAGCCATAAACGTGCCGCAAACCCCTAAAATAACAATACGCATTTTTCCCTCTCTTTTAACGAATTCCGGATAAGCCACCCTGTCATGCCAGCATGCTTTTAGCTGGCATCCAGTGCCATAGCCAAAGTCGCTGGATGCCAGCTAAAAGCATGCTGGCATGACAGGCTCTTGATCCAGAATTCGTGTTTCTAAATAATGTGGTAATATTACACCACAAATTGAGCCTAAAGGATTTAGCGAAATGATCACGGAAGAAATACGTCCTTTATTTGAAGCCATTCCTGATAGTGCAGTGCTGTTGGATAAATCGGGTCGCATCATCGATTGGAACCAGGGCGCTAGCACACTGTTTGGATACCCTAAAAAAGAAGTCATGGGTCGATCGTTAAATTTGATTTATCAACAAACTTATCCTTTCACTAAAATTATTCAAGAAACACTCTCTTCTCAAAAAAAGTGGCTTTCAGAGACCGGTTTTCAGCGAAAAAATGGGACTCGTGGCACCTGTAAAACCATTGTGAGCTTGATTCCTCATACTCACAACGGTAAGACTATCGCGCTGGTCACTCATCAAAATGTGACGTCTTATAAAAATGCAGAAGAAGAATTTAAAAAAACACAACAAAAAATAGTGACCGATTTAAACGAATGCCTCGAAACATTTTATTTGAATAATGCATTGTTGATTAAAAGTGTGACCGCTGTTGAGCAACTCGAAAAAAAATCCCGTGAAAGTGATTTACGTTTTCACTTACTCGCAGAAAATGCGACTGATATTATTTCACGTCATGCACCCAGTGGACATTATCTGTATGTCTCGCCTTCTTGCAAAACATTGCTGGGTTATTCACCTGAAGAATTGATCGGTTATCATGCGAATAAATTCGTGCATTATGACGACATGGGAAAGTTAAAAAAAGCATTTAATCGCCGAAAAGAAGCGTCTAATCACCATATGCTCACCTATCGAATTCGTCGCAAAGATGGTGAGTATCGGTGGTTTGAAAGCAATATACGAATCATTCGTGACGAATCCAATCGTATTATTAATGAAATTCAAACCGCATCACGCGACGTCACTGATCACATCATGGATAGAAAAGCGCGTTTACGCGGTCAACAATTAGCCCATGTTTTTCGTTTGAGTACGATGGAAGAAATGGCATCGGGAATGGCGCATGAAATCAGTCAACCGCTGGCGGCTGTCGTGAATTATACGCAAGGCTGTGTACGTTATTTGCAAAAAGAAAATCATGATCCTTCTCAATTAGCAGAAATCATGAATAAAGCCGTTGCCCAGGCAGAGCGCGCAGGTGAAGTGATTCATCGCCTAAAGAATTTTTTCTGCAAAGGTCAACTCGTTAAAACGCCTTGCAAAATTAATAAATTAATTCGCGAAACAGTCAGTTTAATTCGTAATGAACTCAATCGAAAAAAAACCAAAATTGAATTTGATCTTGCGAAAAATATTCAACTCATTTCAGCAGATCGCATTCAATTGCAACAAGTCATGCTGAATTTAATCCAAAACGCGATGGAAGCCATGCAAGAAATCGATTCCAGACAACGAAGAATTTCGATTCAAAGTCGAATGGCAAATCAAAAAAACATTGAAATTACCGTGTACGATGAAGGGCCGGGATTTGGCAAAGAAATGTCACATCAAGTGTTTGAACCTTTCTTTACAACCAAAGCCAATGGTCGCGGTATGGGACTCGCTATTTGTCGCTCGATTATTGAAGCACACGGCGGTCAACTGATGATTCATCCCAATACAAGTAATCATAGTTGGATACGATTTGTATTACCGTTCAATTAAAAAAGTTTTTCCGAATGCTGACGAGGGACGTTGCGACCAGGATGTAGGGAAGCATCGAGGGCAGGATGCCCGTTCCCGAGTGGCATTCGGAAAAACTTTTTTTAGGAGGTGTGATTTATGGATCCTATCGTGTATGTCGTTGATGATGATCAAGCCATGGTTGAATCACTGACTTGGATTATTGAATCGGTCGGACTCAAAGTAAAAACGTATGTGCGCGCGCAAGATTTTTTAGATGAATATAATCCTATTCAACACGGTTGTTTGTTATTAGATGTTCGCATGCCGGGCATGAGCGGACCCGAATTACAACTCCGACTGAATGAGAAAGGCGCGACGTTACCGATTATTTTTATCAGCGGTCATGGCGATGTCCCACTCGCTGTGCGCGTGATGAAAGCCGGTGCAGTGGATTTTTTAACAAAACCATTCAACGATCAGATTTTACTGGAAAGCATTAATAAAGCCCTGCGCGCAGATAAAACCAATCGGGAAAAACAGCAAGAAAATGCGAAAGCCGAAGCAAAATTTGCATTACTTTCTCCACGCGAAGTGCAAGTATTGCAAGGCATCGTTGCCGGTAAACAAAATAAAGTGATTTCAGCAGAGCTCAAAATTTCATTGAAAACAGTTGAAGCGCATCGTGCCAGTGTGATGAAAAAGATGAGTGTGAAATCGGTTCCTGAGCTTGTGAGACTCGTATTGAGAAATGATGTTCAAGAACCTTTAAACGAAGAATAATTGTATATAAGAGCCTGTTTAAGATCTTTTTATATACTTTAAAAAGCGGTCGAATCGGCTAAAATTTCCCCAAATTCTCGTTAAATAGCGGTGCTATTCGCCTCAAATTTGTGAAAACTTTATCTCGATTCCCCACTTTTTAAAATATATAAAAAGATCTTAAAAAGGCTCTAAAAAAGTACTTTTTAAAATATTTTATTAATTCAACAAATTATGACGTTTGTTAATTTTTTGAATAGGTGGAAACCCTATGTTCAATAGGGAGCCACTAGTAACCCCCCCTTGGTTTTTGCCAATTTCATCTCGCCATTGATAGTGAGATCATGAGCGTTCCCCCGTTAGAAAGTCAGTAGCACACAGGAAAGGAATGGGAAACTTACAATGGAAATGGAGAAAGCAGTCATGGTAGAGTCGAAGAATGTTTTGCTTGTTACAAATGCAACGACAGATGGCGAAATACTGTTGATTAGAGAAGCACTGACAAACGCCAAAGAACAACACTTACAAATCAAACTGAATTTAGTCCATGTTATTCCAAGCTTGCCCACCTGTTATTTCAATCTTCCCTCGATGGTAATGGAAAGTTATCACTTGTTGGAAGAAGCTAATCAAGCATTGGCAACCATCGGCGAAGAGCTGGATGTTCCCAAACAGGATCAATGGGTTATCACAGGCAAAATTAGAACAGAAGTATTGCGCCTGGCAGGGAAGCTTCGCACTCATTTCATTTTAGCGAGCAGCACGAGCATTCAGGATTTGCATAAATCTTTTTTGTTTCTTAAGAAAGAACAAAGCAATACGCCTATTCGCACCATTGGAAGTTTGGTTAGGATTTAAGGCTTCCCCTCAACAAGGGTATTCACAGCCTCTACCGGAGCGTCGCGGGATGACGCTCCGATGAAGGTCTTGCTAGCTTAATGGCACCGACTCTCATCCTTGTATCTCACAAAAAATCAGTATATATTCACGCCAATTCATCCAGTTGAGATTCGCAAAACATGTCAAAATACAATGCGTTATACGCCCAGTCCGGCGGTGTGACTTCCGTTATTAATGCAACTGCCTGCGGCCTGATTCAAACAGCTCGACAACATGCCGATAAAATAGGCACAGTTTATGCAGCCCACAATGGAATTATCGGCGCCTTAACAGAAGATTTGATTGATACCTCTCATGAATCCGATGCAGATATCGAAGCATTGAGACATACCCCTTCTGGCGCATTCGGTTCCTGTCGTCACAAACTCGGATCCTTTGAAAAAAATCGTGCGCAATACGAAAGACTGATTGAGGTTTTTTCTGCGCATCATATTCGTTATTTTTTTTATAACGGCGGCGGGGATTCACAAGATACCGCACACAAAGTTTCACAAATCGCGCAACTACTGGGATACCCCATTACGTGCATCGGCATTCCAAAAACAATCGATAATGATCTTCCCTTAACCGATAATTCACCTGGATTTGGTTCTGTCGCAAAATATGTCGCTGTTTCGATTCGTGAAGCCGGTTTGGATGTGGCTTCCATGGCACTCACTTCAACAAAAGTATTTATTCTCGAAGTCATGGGCAGACATACAGGCTGGATTGCAGCAGCGAGTGGTTTGGCTGCAGAACAGGAAGGCGATGCGCCACATATTATTTTAGTACCTGAAATTCTTTTTTCGCCGGATGCATTTTTGCAACGTGTTCAACATGCTGTAAAACACTATGGGCATTGCGCGATTGTGACGTCGGAAGGATTGCGCAATCAGGATGGCACCTTCATTTCAGAATCGGGTTTAGTGGATGCGTTTGGTCATAAACAATTAGGCGGTGTCGCACCTATTCTCGCTAAATTAATAAAAGAAAAACTAGGATATAAATATCACTGGGCTCTGTCGGATTATTTACAACGTTCTGCGCGGCATATTGCTTCTAAAACCGATGTTGAACAAGCGTATGCGTTAGGAAAAAAAGCGGTGGAGCTGGCTCTTGAAGGAAAAAATGCGGTGATGCCGATTATCGTGCGTGAATCGAATCGACCGTATCGTTGGTCGATGGGCGAAGCATCATTAGAAAAAGTCGCGAATGTGGAAGTGGGAATGCCGCGTGATTTTATGACAGAAGATGGTTTTGGTATTACTGAAAAATGTCGGGAATATTTGGCGCCTTTGATTCAGGGAGAAGATTATCCGCCGTATGAAAATGGTTTGCCAAAGTATGTGCGTTTGAAAAATAAGAAAGTGGAAAAGAAACTCGAGAAAGCGTTTGAGGTGTAACAATACCTCCCAACCCTTTCCCTTCCCTCCATTTAAAAAACAAATGGAAGGAAGGGGACCCACGGCTCAAGGCCGTGCAAAAGTCAAACGTCGCAAAAACTCTCGACAAGAAGATCCCTTCTCCACGAAGTGCTGACGGATCGACAGGATTTTTTATAGCGTTGCAGCACGGCCTGTCACCCCGCAAAAATTTTGCCAACTGTACTTTACAAAAACACAGATGGTTGCGCAAAATTTTGTGCGGGGTCTGGTAACGACTTCAAGAAGAATTTTCAGCTAAATTTTTTACTAAAGATCGCTACCAGACCCCGCACAAATTTTTGCTTAAGCGCCAGTTTTCTTATCAGGAACCGTTGGCAAAAATTTTGCGGGGTGACAGGCCATGCTAAACAGCAAGCAAGATTTTGCGGGGTGACAGGCCGTGCTAAAGTCAAACGTCGCAAAAACTCTCGACAAGAAGATCCCTTCTCCACGCAGTGCTGACAGATCGACAGGATTTTATAGCGTTGCAGCACGGCCTGTCACCCCGCAAAAATTTTGCCAACTGTACTTTACAAAAACACAGATGGTTGCGCAAAATTTTGTGCGGGGTCTGGTAACGACTTCAAGAAGAATTTTCAGCTAAATTTTTTACTAAAGATCGCTACCAGACCCCGCACAAATTTTTGCTTAAGCGCCAGTTTTCTTATCAGGAACCGTTGGCAAAAATTTTGCGGGGTGACAGGCCATGCTAAACAGCAAGCAAGATTTTGCGGGGTGACAGGCCGTGCTAAACAGCAAGCAAGATTTTGCGGGGTGACAGGCCGTGCTAAAGTCAAACGTCGCAAAAACTCTCGACAAGAAGATCCCTTCTCCACGCAGTGCTGACAGATCGACAGGATTTTATAGCGTTGCAGCACGGCCTGTCACCCCGCAAAAATTTTGCCAACTGTACTTTACAAAAACACAGATGGTTGCGCAAAATTTTGTGCGGGGTCTGGTAACGACTTCAAGAAGAATTTTCAGCTAAATTTTTTACTAAAGACCGCTACCAGACCCCGCACAAATTTTTGCTTAAGCGCCAGTTTTCTTATCAGCAACCGTTGGCAAAAATTTTGCGGGGTGACAGGCCGTGCAAAAGTCAAAAGCCGGATGGGGTCTCTGCCACCCCTCGAACTTTCTACAAATAAGACGCGCTACCCCTCACTTGTAATCCCTCTCTTCAACATAATTTCACGGAGTGCCTTAAGTGCATTCATTTGAATTTGCCGAACTCGCTCGCGCGTAAATCCCACCGCTTCACCCACTTCTTCCAACGTTTGACGATCATATCCACCCAAACCAAAACGTCGAGACAACACATCCCGCTGTTTTTCATTGAGCTGCTCCAAACATTCTTCTAAATTTTCACTCAACCGTTCATCCGCCAATAATTCTGCCGGATCTGTTTTGTGTTTATCCGCTAGGGTATCCAATAATGTTTTATGAGCGCCCGTACTGGAATCATGTCCTATCGCCGTATCCAAAGACATCATGCGCTCATTCAATTCCATCATCTCTTCGACATCCTCTATCGGTTTATGTAATGCATCGGCAATATCTTTCGAAGTCGGTTCGTGCTCTTGCGTTTTCATCAATTCACGCGCCATGCTGAGATACGTATTCAATTCCCGTATCACATGCACTGGCAATCGCACTGTGCGCGTTTGATTCATAATCGCACGCTCAATCGTTTGACGAATCCACCATGTGGCATACGTTGAAAAACGAAAACCGCGCTCGGGATCAAATTTTTCGACCGCACGCAATAAACCCAAATTTCCTTCTTCGATTAAATCCAAAAATTCCAACCCGCGATTATAATAACGACGCGCAATTTTAACGACCAATCGAAGATTACTTTCAATCATTTTGGCACGGGCTTTTTGATCACCTTTTTGCACAAGGCGCGCATAATGCACTTCTTCTTCTGCGGTCAATAAGGGCGAATAACCAATTTCGCCGAGATAAATTTGCGTGGGATCTGTGGAGGGCGCAATGTTAGAAAATTCCGATTTAATTTCTTTTTCTGCGTGCTCTGGTTTTTCATCGTGATGACTTGGCTCTTCTTCTGCCTCTTCTTCAAAATTATCTGGAATATCGTCCTGATCCTCTGTAGACATTTTTGATTTTAAATCGCTCTGTTTTGCTTTTTTTGGCATGAATATAACCTTACGAAATAGCAAAAGGATGGCTCATTATACTGATTCTTTGGAGAAAATGCAGCGTTAAGCGGCGCCCGCGCTCAGGCCGAGGCAATGGGCCCGTGCTTTTTCGAAACTGACTTGCGAACTCGTTTTTGCTCTCGCCCAAAAAGGATAGCGATTTGCTGCGAAAGATCCTTCTCCGAAAGTCGAAGGTAATTTTTCACCTGAAGCAAGTTGTTTTTTAATCGCCTCAGCCTCTTGTTTTCTTGCATCCATCACACCCGCAGCCGTTAATTTTTTTTGAATGAAATTAAATTTGCCGAATTTATCTGTGGCATCATCACACGCATTAATGACTCCCTGTCTTCTCCATGCTTCTGACAATTGCGGTTTTTGAATCTGCTTGCACTCTTCATCACACGGTGTCGTGAAGATTTGTTTCAAAGACGCTTTATAATCTGCAAAACCCGAAAACGCAAAATCCCACACAAAGGCGAGACATTTCAACGTAAATGACAAAATCGTCAGCGGCAGCAAAATCAATCGCAATAAAGGTGAAGTACCTCTCGTATGATTTTCTTCATCGGGCCGATAATTAAAATCTGTCAGGAATTCGTTCCCTGCCCCGATCGGTATCGATTGATCAGGCTTCATGACCGGCAAGCCAGGAATATTCACACGATCTGGGCCGACACCAATACTCGCCACATGGCCTAAAAAGAAAGTCATCGAACCTGTTAATCCAATTAATTTTTCAAGAAAATGAAAGGGATTATGAAAACGAATCGATGTAAAATCTTCTTTCGTTTTTAAATATAATTTATAAAATTCGCTTTTGCATAATTTATCAACGGATTCAATCGAATTTTGTGTATTAAAAATAATAGTCGGCAGTAATGTCACAAAAATGAAAACAGTGCGTAGCATATTCGCTACGCGATCGATCGCACCTAATTGTTTCGCGCCATCTTGAACCATGTCATACCATGTCCCTACACTCGCATACGTTGCTCCAAGACCTAGTAAAACAGAAAATACAGCGAGAACACAGCGAACGATCCATGCACACGATGATTCTTTTTCTTCTGTTCTTTGTCGGAAATAGTTCTTAACTTTAAAATCCTGAACAAAACTGGAAATGGGTTCATACGTCAGCAAAGCCGCTCCAATTCCCGCTATCGCTGCCAATGCAACAATAACACCGAAAGGGGTTATTGCGCTTAATGCTGCAATCGATGCGACTCCTCCAGCGATTGCGCTGAGGCTGACTAATCCTAAACAGGCTCCTGCACCGACTGAAAGTACTCCACCTACTCCGAGCGCAGCCGATTTTCTTGATCTTTCTTTTTTTAATGCGTCTCGTTGATCGCCGATTAAATTATCGACATTTTTTTCGAATTCATTATCGTCAGTAGAAGATTGAACGTTTAATCTTTTCAGAAAAAAAAGTTTTAGATCTCGAATTTCTTTTTTAGCTGCTTTGATTTCTTTTTTTTGTTCTTGAATTTTTGTGTTGTAATAATCACGCCATTCTGCCTCAAAAAAAGGAAGATAGGAGTTTCTTTTTTTGTGTAAGGTAGCGATATCTTCTTCTAAATCTTCAATATATTTTTTTTGTTGGTCGTATTCTTTATAAAAAATATTATTTTCAGAAGATGCAGTATCCTTGAGCCCATACAAATAACGTTCTATTATTTCGAGATCAAGATGCTTGGAATCGAGTAATCGCTTGGAAGTATTCTTTGTACCTTCCCAATTGACCTGCCCTTCATTTCCGCCGGCGAATATAAACGCGATCACGCACGAGGGAATAGACCACGGTGTCAGGAAGTACATGCCAGTAAAACTGACAAAACCGACTGACAGCGTAGCGCCTCCTGCGAATATGAATTGTAGAAATCGACGAAAATACTTCAAATATTTCATGGCTTGCGAATCGTTCTAAATGATAATGATTATTATTTGCGATAAGATACCAGAATTAAGCGAAGCATTCAATGTAGGGTGGATTAGGCGTTGTTTGCCGTAATCCACCAAAACATAAAGGTGGATTACGGCAAAAAACGCCTAATCCACCCTACATTGATAGGTAACTCAACGGATTCACCGGCCGCCCACTCCGTCGAATCTCAAAATGCAGCATGGTTTGCTGTCCACCCCCGCGCCCCATTTCAGCAATCACTTGGCCCGCTCTCACACGCTGGCCCTGTTTGACCAAAATGATTTTATTGTACGCATAAGCAGATAAATAAGTACTGTTGTGCTTGATAATAATCAAGTTTCCATAGCCGCGTAATCCACTGCCGCTATACACCACTTGACCCGATGCGGTCGCACAAACGGGACTTCCCAGTTGGCCGCCAATATTCACGCCTTTATTTAGCGTGGAATACGAGCCGACGATCGGCCCATGGGCAGGCCAACGCCATGCAGTCACTGCAACATTCGAATCATGTTCAACATATTTCGTTTGATGAACCACTCTCACAGGGGATGACGGAACCGTCGGCGCTGTGCGATGGGCCTCAGCGGATTTCTCTGAAAGATACAATCGCTGTCCGGTGACCACATGATAGGGCTGTTTCATATGATTCAAATTAGCGACATAGCGATAATCCAAACCATACCGCCATGCGATTGAATACAGCGTTTCACCTGATGCAACACGATACATGCCATTTTTGGGAACATGTTCGATGGTTGCAATATCCATCACAGGCGCGTAATGCGTTTCCGTGCTGCACGCTGCTAAACAAATAATTAAAAATAAAATGCTACAGAATTTCTGCATCATGTTATTGCATCTCAAGTAATTTGACCCATCCCGATAACTGCTCAAACACTTTGTAATGCGTTAAATCCAAATGCAACGGCGTAATGGAAACATATCCCATATTCACTGCATAAAAATCCGTTCCAGGGCCTGCATCTTCTTCTGGCCCAGGCAGACCGATCCAAAAAATTTTTCGTCCGCGCGGGTCAACACCTTTAATCGTGGGTTCTGCAACGTGACGCGTTCCTAAACGCGTCACTTGAAAACCGCGTATTTCATCTAATGGTAAATCAGGAACATTCACGTTTAAGATCGTATCTTTAGGCAAAGGATCTTTACATAATTTTAAAACCAACTGTTTTGCAACGCGCGCTGCGGTATCGTAATGCTGACATTTCGGTCCTGCCAATGAAACAGCAATGGATGGTAATCCTAAAAATCGACCTTCTGTTGCAGCTGCCACAGTGCCGGAATATAAGACGTCATCGCTTAAATTGGATCCTTCATTAATCCCAGAGACGACAATATCAGGCATTTCTTTCAACAATCCTGTCACCGCCAAGTGAACACAATCCGTGGGTGTGCCATTCACACTGATAAAACCATTTTCAGCCGTTGTCATCCGCAGTGCATTGTCGAGTGTGAGTGAATTGCTTGCACCACTGCGATTGCGATCGGGCGCAACGACGATGACTTCAGCAATTTCTTTGAGTGTTTTTACTAGAATATTGATACCTGGCGCTAAAAATCCATCATCGTTGCTTACTAAAATTTTCATAAAGTATCCTATTACTATTCTTCATTAAAAATCCCCCCGCCGCGTAAAAAACACGCGTCGCCCCCCCCTTTTTCAAAGGGGGATTCGTTCTAAGCTGGATCAGCTTAGGACAAATCCCCCTTTGAAAAAGGGGGGCGACGCGCGTAGCGCGGCGGGGGGATTTTTTCTATTTCACCACCTGATAAAATGTTTCGCCCTTTTTGATCATCCCTAACTCTTGCCGCGCACGCGATTCAACCGCATCCTGATTTTTTTGCAATTGTTGCACTTGCAATAATATCGATTGATTTTGTTTTTTTAATTTTTCATTTTGTAATTGCTCAATCGTCAATTGTTTTTTCAATTGCAGCATTTCAATAATACCGCCCGGTTCAAACCATAAACGGTATTGGAGAAAAAACAATACTCCCAACAAAATAATGAGCAAGGGATTCCATCGAAGAAATGTCATTCGCTTGCCATCTCTGCAAAGCAACCGAACCGCTCAAACAAGCGACGTCCTGTATACATACCGTTTTTTCCTAATTCGTCAGCAATATGCAATAACCGATTATATTTTGCCACTCGATCCGAACGACACAACGATCCCGTTTTAATTTGTCCGGCATTCGTTCCCACAGCAATATCGGCAATCGTTGTATCTTCTGTTTCTCCCGAGCGATGCGAAACAATGGTATTGTACCCTGCTTTTTTAGCCATCTGAATAGCCGCGAGTGTTTCAGTCAATGTTCCGATTTGGTTGGGCTTGATTAAAATCGCATTGGCGATATGTTCACGTATGCCCCGTTCCAATATTTTTGTGTTCGTGACAAACAAATCATCGCCCACCAACTGAATTTTTTGACCTAATTGATGGGTCAACACTGCCCAGCCTTCCCAATCATTTTCTGCCATGCCATCTTCGATGCTGATGATGGGATAACGATTAGCGAGGTCCGTCAGATAATTTGAAAATTCTTTCGCGGATAATTTTTTTCCTTCCGCTTTTAATTGATATTGGCCTTCATGATAAAGTTCATTGCTCGCGACATCCAAACCTAAACAAATATCTTTTCCCGGCACATAACCGGCTTCTTTGATGGCTTCCAAAATAATTTCCAGTGCCGCTTCATTGTTTTGCAAATTAGGCGCAAAACCACCCTCATCACCCACACTCGTACCGAGATAACGATTATGCAAAAGACGTTTTAAATGGTGAAACACTTCGACACCGTAACGCAGCGCTTCCACAAAAGTCGGTGCGCCGACTGGCAGGATCATGAATTCTTGAATATCCAAATTATTATCTGCGTGCGCACCCCCATTAATAATATTCATCATGGGAACAGGCAAAGAGAAAATAGTTTCCTTCCCGCCCAAATAACGATAGAGCGGCATGTCTTGTTCATTCGCCGCTGCTTTTGCAACAGCCAATGAAACAGCCAACAATGCATTCGCACCCAAGCGTTCTTTATTTTCTGTTCCATCGAGCGCAATCAAAATGTCATCCATTTGTTTTTGATCGGTGAGTGTTTTATTTTTTAATGCAGCGGAAATTTCACCGTTAATCGCTGCAACGGCTTTTAATACACCTCTTCCCAAATACCGTTTCGTATCTTGATCTCGCAATTCCAACGCTTCGCGAGAGCCCGTTGAAGCGCCTGAGGGAACAGCAGCACGACCTGATTTTCCCGATGCTAAAATCACTTCAGCTTCAACCGTGGGATTGCCGCGGGAATCTAATATTTCCCAGGCTTTGATTTGTTTGATTTGGCTCATTTTCGCTCCTAAATGGTGGGCACGCTACGCTTTGCCCACCCTACATTTCTAAAACTGTTTTAACAAACGGAATCGTTAATTTTCGTTGAGCCGCTAAAGACATTTTGTCTAACGTTTCGAGCGTAGCAAACAATGTCGACATATGACGAGGACAATGCGTCAAAATAAATTTCCCCACATCTTCCGACAACATCATCCCGCGCCGTTCGGCGCGCATCGTTAATACGTGTAATTTTTCTTCATCCGTTAACGGCTGTAATTGAAACACAATGCCGCCCGACAATCGTGACACCATATCCGGCAGAGCGAGACCTAATGATTTAGGTGCCATACTGGCAGTCATCATCAACTGCCCTCCTTTATCGTGAATGCGATTATACGCATGAAAAACCGCTTCTTCCCAAATACGATTTCCCGCAATCCGATGAATATCATCAATACAAATGAGTTGTCGCGATTCCAATCCTTCAAATACATCTGGCGAAAAATCGATGAGACTTGCCAATGGCAAATACGCAGCGCTTAATCCATGCTGATGTGCTTCGTGACAACACGCTTGCAATAAGTGTGTACTTCCCTGACCATAAAAATAAATCACACGCTCGCCAGCACCTTGCGCAGCTTTTTTTAATTCTTCCACGAGCAATGCGTTTTTTCCCGCAAAATAATTTGCAAAAGTGGCTTCATCCTTCAAGCCTACTCCCAGAGTTAACTGAGTAATCACTCTATTTTTCATCATTGATATAATGCACTTTTGTAATAATATGAGCGAAGAAAACGGATCAGGACCATTATAATAGAAGCAACGGGTAGTGCTAACAAAACCCCAAAAAATCCAAACAATACGCCACCCGCTAACACAGCAAAAATAACGGCAACAGGATGCAAGCCAATTCGATTGCCCACTAATTTCGGTGTGATAAACATGCCATCGAGTGTTTGGCCTACTGCAAATAATAATAAAACAGGAATAATCGCAGTGATTGAACCAAATTGTATGAAAATAGCAATGCTAGCGGTAAGAAGACCGACGATGGTGCCCAAATAAGGAATCACAGTGAGCACACCAATCATGACACCAATCACAACACCCACTTGCAGACCCATCAACGTCAAACCAATCGAATAAAAAGTACCGAGCGTTAACATCACCAACAACTGGCCGCGGAAAAATGCACCGAGCACATCGTTACATTCCATAACCAGTTTCATAATCGTCGGTTCATATTTTCGAGGCAATAAATCATGTAGCCCATCAACCACTTTTTGCCAGTCATACAACAAATAAAACGTCACGACAAAAACCAAAAGGACATTGAACAAAGCGTGCAACACAGTAAAGCCCGAATGCAAAATGGCACCGACAATCCATCCTGCCGCACCCCCTGCTTTCAGCCAATTTTGAGAAAATTGTTCTTTGAGCAAAGGCACATTGATAAATTGATCATTGTTAAAGTGCTCTTTGATCAGCGGAATCGCCGTGTTTTGGATCCATGCCATAAAAGTAGGAAGCACATCAATCAAGTGATCTATTTGCGTTTGAATGAGTGGAATAATGAGCAACACAGCGAAGGTGATCACGAAAAGTAACGCGAAAAAAACAATCGCTACGGCAAGTATTCGCGGCAAATGCAAACGCATGAGCCAGTTAACGACGGGATTGACCAGATACGCTAACAAAATGCCGACGAGAAAAGGCGTTAAAATAGGCGCTAAAAAATAGAGCACTGTAAAAATAATAGCGGCCAATAAAACAATAAAAAATTTATTCATGTTGTCCCTCAGCATGATTGCGAACGAAGCTCCACGACCTCGTCATTGCGAGCGCAGCGAAGCAATCCAGAAGAGTTCCCATGGCACGTCCCCTGGATTGCTTCGCTGCGCTCGCAATGACGAGTTTATTAAGTCGACACCATTCTAACGATTCCATTGATAAACCCATCCCGACTGTTTTTTATCACTCGAAACGGGTGTTAATTTTTGCCCGACTGAAAGCGCTTCTGCAAACGACTCTTGCGCCCCTCGCAAACTCACTTTCAATATCATGTCACTCCCTGTGATTTGTACCAATTGAACATCCGCCACCGGGGTTAAATGTTTGATGTAATTCATCACTTGTACAAAATCATCTGCCTCCGTCACATTCACAATTTTCAATGTGACATTCGACTGTACTTGATTCGTAATCACCGTCGCATAACGACCCGCTAGCGTATCCGCCACGCGATCCGCAATCGTCGTCAAAACATCCGGAATCGTTTTACCGGTAATCATCCATCCCCATTGATCATTTCCCATGATCAATTTCCATTGCGTATTATACCCATCCGCCACTTGCACAATACGTCCCATTAACATCGCATCGCCCGCATAGCGTTTTGTTGCATTGAGCAACTTCGGAATATCCATGATGGCCACATCGTGAATAGAAACCTGCCCCAAATCCTGAACATCCATTGCCGGAAAAATCACCGGAACTCCGCGACGATCTGTATTTTGCTTCAATAAAACAGAAATAGGATTGCCCGAATCAGCGCCAATAATTTCAGGTGGATGACGCGGGACTTCATATTCCAGCCACACCAATAGCAAGGGTCGATTCTGACCCCAAATAGGCGCACCTGCATCTCGTAAAATGCTGTTAATCCCTTCTTCATCAAAGTTCAGCTGTAAAAAATAGGGTTTTGTCTGACCCGATGCCGAACTATAACTGAATTCCTGCATCAAGCTACTGGCCGAATTCAAATGGGCCTTAATACTCGGTTGAGTGAGAATCGCTGGATTACCACTGACTTTAACCAAAACTTGCACCAATGCCTGACCCGCCAATTGATTCCGCTCAGTCGCCGATTGAGAAGTAGCAGGTAATACGCCCTGATATAACGCTGTGACCCTGACAGCCAGCGCAGTGCCAACGCTCAGCAGATACAGCAGAAGCAGCACACCTATCTTATTCATTTTTCACCTCAAATTAACCATGCCGCAATTATACGCATCCTTCACGCGTTTATAAAACACTTGCATTCCTGTCAAAATAATGGTCATATACGCAACCCTTCCCAAGTTCATGGTTAGATCACTGCTGCTCATTTTGACTGATTAAACCATATAGCGTCGTAATTAATGGCGTGTTTGGATCAAGGATTATTAATCAGAAAATACAGAGCGAGGAAGATTCTCCATGACATTTGAACAATTAAATTTAAATTCACAAATTACAAAAGCATTGGCTTTATGCGGTTATACAAAGCCTACTCCCATTCAAGCTAAATCGATTCCCGATATTTTGTTAGGAAAAGATATGGTCGCGTCTGCACAAACAGGGACCGGTAAAACGGCCGCTTTTGTGTTACCCGCATTGCATCAATTAGCAACCAACGCGCAAAAAACAAATCGGACACCGCATGTTTTAATTTTGACACCGACGCGCGAATTAGCGAATCAAATTACAGAAGCCGTGACTAAATACGGTAAATTTTTAAATTGCAATATTGTTAGCTTGGTGGGAGGGATGCCTTATCGCCAACAATTGCGTAATCTCTCACGCGCAAACGATATTATTGTCGCAACGCCAGGTCGCTTGATGGACCACATGAATAACGGACGTCTCGATTTATCTCAAGTTAAAATGCTCATCCTTGATGAAGCAGACCGTATGTTAGATATGGGATTTATTGACGATGTTAAAATGATTGCGAGCTCAATGCCGAAAAATCGTCAAACATTATTATTTAGCGCCACAGTAGATAGTCGTTTAACGCAAATCATTCGTCAATTTTTAAGAGATCCCGTCCGAATTGAAATTGAATCAGAGAAAATGGCACCGACGAAAATTACTCAGCAACTGTATGTCGCTGATCATCCACAACATAAAATGCAATTGCTCAAGCATCTTGTTAAAGAGCGCTCTATTTTCAAAGCGATTATTTTTTCGGGCACTAAAATCAATGCTGACAAATTGGCTAATGAGTTATGCGCGCAAGGTTATGCGGCAGAACCATTACATGGTGATTTGAGACAAAGTGTTCGCACGCGTACGTTGGAAAAATTGCGTCGAGGAAAAATTCAATTTTTGGTGGCAACGGATGTGGCTGCGCGAGGGATCGATGTTCAAGATATTACCCATGTGATTAATTTTGACTTACCTAAGTTTTCAGAAGATTATGTTCATCGAATTGGAAGAACCGGTCGTGCAGGAAAAGAAGGAATAGCCATTTCGTTTGCGCTTCCCAGTGATGCACTTCACGTTCAACGCATTGAGCGCCTCTTACGACAAACCTTAGATCGTAAAACCGTTGAAGGCTTAGAACCCAAAAAATCTTTAACGAATTCTCAGGCGCCGAAACGTAATAATGATAAGAAGAGAAAATTTACACGCTCATCCTCTGCCCCGGCATCAAAAGGCAAAAGAACGTTTACTCGAGAAGGATATGCCCCTGCATCCAAAGGCAGAAAAACATTTTCTCGGGAAGATCGAGAGGATTCTGCCCCGGCATCCAGAGGCAAAAAAACATTTGCTCGAGAAGGATATGCCCCTGCATCTAAAGGCAAAAGAACATTTACTCGAGACGATTCTGCCCCTGCATCGAAAGGCAGAAAAACGTTTTCTCGGGAAGATCGAGAAGGTTCTGCCCCGGCATCCAGAGGCAAAAGAACATTTTCTCGAGAAGGGTTTGCTCCTGCATCGAAAGGCAAAAGAACATTTACTCGAGACGATTCTGCCCCTGCATCGAAAGGCAGAAAAACGTTTTCTCGAGAAGATCGAGAAGGTTCTGCCCCCACATCCAGAGGCAAAAAAACATTTGCTCGGGAAGGGTTTGCAAAACGTCACGGCAATGCCAAGAACACGAAGAAAGAATGGAGCGATCGTCCTAAGACGACCAAAAGAGATTAGAAAGTTTATGTAGGGGTGGGTAAAGTACAGCATGCCCACCCTCTCAAAGTCTTCCATCATCGACAATAACTTTGCAAAAACGACTTAGTGAGAGCTGTTATGGTTAAACTGGATAATTTATAGACAGTTCCCATATGGCTTTTTGCGTGTAAATGTAATATATTGATTGTTATAGCATGTTGAAAACCAACGGATACGGAGGCAGCGATATGCTAATCAAATCTCAACTCATTGCTGAAATTGGTAGTCGACTACCCCATCTTGCAGAAAAAGATATCGCTCTTGCGGTGAATACTATTATCGAGCAAATGAGCGATGTACTCAGTCGTGGAGGCCGCATTGAAATTCGCGGCTTTGGTAGTTTTTGCTTGCACTATCGCCCACCTCGAAAAGCTCACAACCCCAAGACGGGTGAAAAACTCGTCACCAATCCAAAATATGCCGTTCACTTTAAGCCTGGCAAAGAATTGCGTGAGCAAGTTAACGCGAATCGCCATATTCCATTGCAAGATGCGATGGATAAAAGTGATTCGGATGATACTGAATAAAATAAAAAGGTGAGCCCTTTGCTCGCCCTATAACGGCCTGTCGCCCCGCAAAAATTTTGCCAACTGTCTTCCACAAAAACACTACTGGTATTGCAAGATGCGATGGATAAAAGTGATTCGGATGATACTGAATAAAATAAAAAGGTGAGCCCTTTGCTCGCCCTATAACGGCCTGTCGCCCCGCAAAAATTTTGCCAACTGTCTTCCACAAAAACACTACTGGTATTGCAAGATGCGATGGATAAAAGTGATTCGGATGATACTGAATAAAATAAAAAGGTGAGCCCTTTGCTCGCCCTATAACGGCCTGTCGCCCCGCAAAAATTTTGCCAACTGTCTTCCACAAAAACACTACTGGTATTGCAAGATGCGATGGATAAAAGTGATTCGGATGATACTGAATAAAATAAAAAGGTGAGCCCTTTGCTCGCCCTATAACGGCCTGTCGCCCCGCAAAAATTTTGCCAACTGTCTTCCACAAAAACACTACTGGTTACGCAAAATTTTGTGCGGGGTCCGGTAGCGGCTTTTAGTAAAAATTTAGCTGAAAATTCTTGTTGAAGTTGTTACCAGACCCCGCACAAATTTTTGCTTAAGCATCAGTTTTCTTATGTGGGACGGTTGGCAAAAATTTTGCGGGGCGACAGGCCGTGCTGAATTTTGTCCTCAAAATTGTTGGCCTGCTCATGAATGACAGGTCGTGCTATTTTAGAAGAGAGTCAGTTATTACTGTCCTTGTTTATTTTTAATGCTCGCCGCCTCATTCCACTTCTGTTCAAGCTGAGTATCTTTCTTAATCGTCGCACTCTTCTCTGCAGTGAATGTGGTATACAACCCCTTCAAACCCGTCTTTAATCCATACGCTCCAACAACACTCGCACTCCCTATGATTACCGATTCAATCACAGAAGCAGCAATATGCACACCGATTGCGCCCAAGACTGCAGAAAGAGGAGCAGCCGAACCAAAACTGGTTACCAATGCAACCACCGCACCTGTCACCAAAATTCCACCAAATATCAACATGCCAATGCCACCCACTAATCTTCCCCACTCAAATTCATAAACCGTTTTCGATAACGCCAATCCACGGCTCTCATTGATGTTATTCCGACCTTTTCCATAATAAAATGCAGGATCATTTCTGTATTTCACTTTATGCGCAAAACGATAAATGGATTCTGTTAAGTAAGGCAATCCCTTGCTTGGCATCTTTTGTTTTTCTTTTTCAATAGTCTCTTTATAGGTAGTCAATAATGTTATAACTCCTTCGTCCTTGTCTTTTTCTTCTTTTTTGTTTTCATCTCTGATGCAATCGTCAAGATGTTGAATCGCTCGATGATAATATTCTTCTTTTTCTTTGGGTTGTTGATGATACAAAAAATCAAAACAATTTTTTTCTTTTGGATTTTCATTTCGTATTTGCCGATGAAAAATGTCTGCGATTTCTTGTTGAGTGATCCGCTCTAAAAACAGCTTATCCAATTTCTTTTTCGCTTGATCGACTCCTCGTTTTAAATTTTTATTTGGATTTCGACAGAGTGTTATCAAGTGATTTAGGTGCTCTATTTTGAGCATGATCGCCATTAAATCACTTCCTCTCAATTTGTCAGCATGATCATGCACCAATATCATTTGCTGTCTCAACGATTCTGCCTGGATATAAATTTCTTGCAGCAAAGGAGATAACATTAAAAAAGAATTATTATCCTGTGGATAAAAATCCTGACTGGGATCAACATACCAACCTCCCAAATAAAGATCGTCATCTTCACAAGATTCTCTAACTAAATTGAAATATTGTTCACGCTCCTCTGAAGTTGTTCCAAAAAAAGGATCATCCATCGCTTGTTCAATGGTATACCGTGTCTCAGGATTTTGGTCGTTTAACCTAATAACAAGCGATCTTAATTGCCACCAAAAAGGTGAACTCTTATTTATTACCTTGTTTGCTATTTCATCTATCGTCTTGCCTAACGCATAGCAATCCACAGGCATTTTTTTTGCTGCGTCTGCCGCCCAGGGATCTAGTGCTGTCTTTTCACCCACCTTCTTTTTATATTCTGGCGGGAAGAATTGTCTTGTGCCAACATCATAAAAGGGCATATTGGGGTCATTTTGTTCTCGCGTCGTATCCAAATCGCTGAGTTTGATTCGAGGACCCTTGGGTGTTAGAAAAATGAGGATATTTTCATTTTTGATATCTCGATGAACCATCCCAAAAAGAATATGAAGACGATAAACTGCTAACACCATTTGAGCGACTATGCTTTTAATTTCATCTTGGGTAATCGTTCTTGCGTTGTTTTCGTTGTCCAACCAGGTAAAAAGATCACTCACTGCCAATTCAGAAACTTTACCGCCTCGTCCACGAGACAGGAATCTGGCAATAAAAGATGTCGTTTGTTTTTGGCTTCTCTCGCGGCGTTTCTCTTCTTCATATGTTTTTTGCTCCTCTAAACTCAACTCTAAATCTTGGAGATCTTTTAATTCTTTTTCCTTCTTTTCACGTTCTTCTCTTTTTTCTTCTGCTATTTTTTTACCTAACAGCGTCATGGCACGATCATTCTCAGTCACATCTTTTTTGAATTTCAGCGTTAATACAGCTACTTTTGCTTCTTTTTGATCAGTGACAGAATCCCCAGTCTGAGGATTCACCTGTTGATAACGAACAGGATGTTCCTGACGCCGAAATGTATTATAGTTGCCCTGAGTCTCTTGATCTCTCTGAGAAGGCTTTCCCGGTTTAATCGGATTAAATGATTTGATTTCAAGCGCGCCGAGTCGCAGAAAGTCTTTTGCCGCTCTCGCCTCTTTCAACTCTTCTTTAATGGTTTTGGGCGTGATGGTTTTGGGCGGCTTGTCCTCTGGGGCAGCAGGGTGCTCGGGTTTTTTTTCTTCGGGATCGTTAGGTAAGCCCATAAAATCACTCGTTTATTTGACTGCTAATTAATACGTTACAATCATTTTGTATAATTATAGCACGAGCTGGAAAAATCTGTGTTTTCAAGGGACTAATCATTTTTTCTTAATCCGAAGCAAAGCTGCTTGAATATACGCTTTTTTATCTTCGGCCAAAGATATCTTTTGATTATCTTGTTGCTGCAACCGAGCATTCCGCGCTTGGTATCGACGACGATAATGATCCGCACGTTGTGGTTTATCTTCTTTTGATTCACGAAGTGGCACGATATCAATGCAATCCACAGGACAAGGTGCCACACACAATTCACAGCCCGTACATTCGGCAGCAATCACGGTATGCATTTGTTTTGATGTTCCCAAAATTGCATCGACGGGACACGCTTGAATGCACTTGGTACATCCAATACATTCTGCTTCGCGAATCACAGCAACACTCTGTGATTTTGCTTTTTGTTTCATGTCGGTGACAAAAGGCGTTGCATCTCGATGAAGTAATGTCGCGATTGCAAACAAACCATCAACACCACCGGGCGGACACAAATTGATTTCTGCTTCTTGTTTCGCCAGCGCTGTTGCATAAGGCATACAACCCGGATAGCCGCATAATCCACACTGCGTTTGAGGCAATATCGCATCGATTTCTTCAGCTGTGGGCGGAGACATTTTCAACCATTTCTGCTTTAAGATTTTCGATTTGTTTTTTATCCAATCGTTCTGCGAGCGGTTGGAATGCATTCAAAAGATGATTCACTAACGGTTTATTTTTATCATCCCACATCAATGCGCCGTTATTGAGAAACTCTTCTGCATGCGTCGCAATATTCGGAATAATCGGTTTGAGATAAATCATTAATTGACGAAATAAATTAATCCCGAGGGTACACACAGCATGAACTTGTTCAGCTTGCGCAGGATCTTTAATGGCCGCCCAGGGTTTTTTATCATCGATATATTGATTCGCACGATCCGCCAACGCCATCACATCGCGCAATGCTTGACTGAATTCCAATTTTTCATATTTGTCAGCGATTTCATCGCCCGTCGTCGCAAAAAGATTAAATAATTCCGGCTCTGCCATTTTTGCTGCTAATTTTCCGTCAAAATATTTATGAATGAAACTCGCGCATCGGCTCGCAATATTCACAAATTTACCGACTAAATCAGCATTAATACGTTGCGTAAAATCATCAAACTGAATATCCAAATCTTCAATGCGCGCACTCAATTTTGTCGAGAGGTAATAACGCAAATAATCGGGCTTGAGATGATTGAGGTATGTGCGCGCTTTAATAAACGTCCCACGCGATTTCGACATCTTCTGTCCATCAATCGTGAGAAATCCGTGCGTAAAAATTTTCGTCGGCGTACGATAACCCGCCCCTTTCAATAACGCTGGCCAAAAGAGGGCGTGAAAATAAATAATATCTTTTCCGATAAATTGATATAACTCAACGGGACTGTTTTCATTCCAATACTCAGAAAAATTCAATTCAGGACGGCGCGCACAAAGATTTTTGAAACTCGCCATATAACCAATCGGTGCATCGACCCAGCAATAAAAAAACTTATCTTCTTCGCCCGGAATGCGAAAACCAAAATACGGCGCATCACGCGAAATGTCCCACTCTTTTAATCCGGCTTGAAACCATTCATCCAATTTATGCGTCACTTGTTCTTGCAAATGACCTGCGCGTGTCCACTCTTGTAAAAATTTTTCGTATTCCGTTAATTTAAAAAAATAATGTTCGGATTCTTTTTCGATAGGCGTCGCGCCTGACAAAGTGGAATATGCATTTTTTAATTCCGTGGGATCATACGTTGCGCCACACACTTCACAATTATCGCCATACTGATCTTTCGCGCCGCACTTGGGACATTCGCCCTTAATGAATCGATCGGGAAGAAACATTTTTTTTTCGGGATCGAATGCCTGCTTGATCGTCCGCTTGATAATATTATTTTGTTCTAAGTGACGCTGAAAAATGGTTTCGACGAATTCCTGATTTTCAGGTGAATGCGTCGTGTGATAATTATCTAAATCGACGAGAAAATCACGAATGTCGATTTGTTGTTCTTCGCGAATTTTTTCCACGAGCACTTCCGGCGTCAAATGGACTTTATCCGCCTGGATCATGATCGGCGTACCATGACTGTCGCAACCGCAGACATAAATGCAATCGTGCCCACGCATTTTTTGAAAACGTACCCAAATATCGGTTTGAATGAGTCCCACCAAATGGCCTAAGTGGAGCGATCCATTGGCGTAGGGAAGTGCATAAGTGACTAATATCTTGCGATCTGTGTGCGGCATGAAAATCTCTCTATTTTGAATGCCCGAAAGTATAATACAATACGGTGTTTTTATGTAGGGTGGATTAGACGCGCTTTTGGCGTCGTAATCCACCAACCCAATACGGTGGATTACGACGCAAAAAGCGCGTCTAATCCACCCTACATTTTTAATGGGGTCAATATGCCAATAAAAAACATTTTAGCAATCGCATCCGGCAAAGGCGGCGTGGGAAAATCCACCACCGCTGTGAATCTGGCTTTCGCCCTTTCTCAAACCGGCGCTCGCACCGGCATTCTCGACGCAGACATTTACGGCCCGAGCATCCCGCTCATGTTAGGCATCCATCACCGACCCGAAGTCACCGAACAAAAAAAAATCCACCCCATTGTCGCTCATGGGATTCAATCGATGTCGATCGGCTATTTAGTCGATGAAAAAACGCCGATGGCTTGGCGAGGGCCGATGGTGAGCGCTGCGTTGCAGCAATTGTTAAACGATACACTGTGGGATGAATTAGATTATTTGATCATTGATCTCCCGCCAGGCACAGGCGATATTCAACTTACGCTCGCACAAAAAATTCCTGTGACAGCTGCTATCATTGTCACTACGCCACAAGATTTAGCGTTGCTCGATGCGCGACGTGCGTATGAAATGTTTCGTAAAGTGAATGTCCCTGTGATCGGAATCATCGAAAATATGAGTGTTCATATTTGTTCGCAATGCGGACATGCCGAATCGATTTTTGGTGAAGGTGGCGGTAAAAAAATGGAAGCGCAATATGCGATTCCATTGTTGGGCCAACTCCCATTAGACATTCATATTCGTGAGCAAGCAGACACTGGGAAACCCGATGCGAAACATTATCATGATATCGCGCAAAAAATTATTACCGAATTAACCGCGTTAGAAAAAACAGATAAAACCACTTTCCCAAAAATTGTAATTCAAAATGATTAACCCCCTCTGTCATGCCAGCATGCTTTTAGCTGGCATCCAGTGTCTTTAAGTCGCTGGATGCCAGCTAAAAGCATGCTGGCATGACAGGAATCACTTTAGAGTTTTTAAGATAGCATGTTAAAATTCCAAATCATTTTTGGAGAACTATGACAATGAGCATCAAATCAGATAAATGGATTCGCCGAATGGCAGAACAACACGGCATGATTGAACCGTTCGTCTCTAAACAAATGCGAGAAACACAATCCGGCAAAACCATTTCGCATGGCACATCCAGTTACGGTTATGACATTCGTTGTGCGCGCGAATTTAAAATATTCACCAACATCAATTCCGCCATCGTCGATCCCAAACAATTTTGTGAAACGAGTTTCGTCAACGTGGAATCCGATGTGTGCATCATTCCACCCAACTCATTCGCTCTGGCTCGCAGCGTCGAATATCTGCGTATCCCTCGAAACGTACTCGTGATTTGTGTGGGCAAATCCACCTACGCGCGTTGCGGCATTATCGTCAATGTCACGCCCCTCGAACCTGAGTGGGAGGGACACATCACTTTGGAATTTTCCAACACCACTCCCCTACCCGCAAAAATTTATGCGAATGAAGGGGTTGCCCAATTATTGTTTCTCGAATCCGATGAAATCTGCGAAACCTCTTACAAAGATCGTGATGGTAAATACCAAGGCCAGCGTGGAGTGACCCTTCCGATTGCATAACCATTTGATTAAATGGTGTATTTCGCCAATGGCGGGCCTGTCTTAAATATGCTAAAATCTCTCTTTATTGTATTTTTAATAAACAAACGAGATGAGCATGACCTTAGCCCGCCAAGAGTGGTTAGAAGAAGTCCTCAAAAAAACCAAAACGGGTTTTAAAGCTGCTAATTCAGAATTCAAAGAGCAAACAAAGAATACTTTTGAACGAATCTCAGGCACTAACTTCATTGCTGGCGCAGGCCCACGATCGCACGAAGAAGTTGCCGAACTATTTCATAGGGTGACACCACATGCAAAACACATTGTTGCGCTGGGTCACTATTTAGAACGGAAAACTCAACAAGATCCCTCTGATTTTGATATTGATTTTGTCAATTACATTGCCCCTCAAGATACAGATAAAGCAATAGAGGAAGTCACCTATGTTCCACAGTGTGATCTGGGAAAAAAACCCGCTTACCAAATAAAAGCAGAGTACTCCGATCAACTAGGTAGCTTTGCAACCTCGTTCTCTTACTATCTGGACACAAAACAGTATTTTCATCCTGGAACAAAAATCGTAACATCACGCGTAAAAATACAACAAGAAGAAAAAGCAAGCCCAGTTGAAATACAAATTACGCTTTTAGACTCGACCCCTTATTCGCGGTTGTTACAATCCGATCCAGATAACAAAATAAAAGAAACTCTCTGGAAACTTTATCAAACCTCTTTGACAGAGATCATCTTTGTACATTGTGCTTCAGGTGTCGGCGAGACGGGCCAATGGATTCTCTGTTTAGAATTACTCTCTACCGAAAATATTTTTCAAGCTTCACCTGATGACGCTGCAAAGAAAATTTTAGAGATAGTTGAACAAATACGACAAACCTGCCCCGGATTAGTATGGAACGATAAATACCTCGATAGAGCTATTTCTGATGCATTTGATTTACACAACTACGCGTTAGAAAAAGGTTATGCTTTTGGTAAACGCACACTCGCACTACAAGCTCCGACACCGCGCTCTGTTGTCTCGGAAAGTAAAGAGGATACTGCTATTGTATTCGATACAGAATTTGCAGCACTCTCTCAATTATTTTGCGATGAAGAAAAAAGATTGACTGATGAACATGCTGCGTTACAAAAACAAAGGAATTGGGCAATAAACAATGACAAAGTGCAAGCCACACTCCATTACCATTCCCGATATCGCGAACGTAGAATCAAACATCTACAACAATATCCTGCTATTTTTCGAGAATTCGACACAACAGAAAAAACGAGATTACATACATTAGTAACCGAAATAATTGAGGGAATAAAGCCATTAGAATCCCTCGACCTTTCGAAACTCAAAAAATACAAAAAAGAAGTGTGTGATGTGCTCTTGCAATGCAATGATCCTCAGAAAACAATTCAGCAATTAAAAGAACTAAAAGAAAAGTTTTTTTTAGATACAACGAAAGAAATAGCAAAAAACTCTTTTAAAACAGGGAGTACTAACAGTGCAAAAATCGAAAAAACAGCAACTGTTGATTCAGCATTAAAAAAAGCACTTATCGATTCGACTGTATGCGAAAAAGGCCGTCCTCAGTTGAAAGATGCCGTTTTTCGAACCTACAATGCGAACGTCACTTCGGGCAATTTTATTGCTGCCGCAGGTCCAAAAAGATCACTAAAAAGTGTAGCAGTACTTTTTGATAGCCTTATCGAAGCAGATGTACATCATGTAGTTGCCATTGGTGACTGCATGAAAACTGAAACGTGCCTCTCTAGGCATTATGATTTTTATGATTATGTCGCACCACAAGACCAAGGCGGCGAGGTGACCTACACTGATCCCGAGAAGAGTTACCAAGTCAAAGCATGCTATGAGCCACCCGGACAAGGAGCTCTTAAAACGCTCGAATCTGGACAACGCGCCGCAGTTGATGGACTTCCAGTAAAATCACGAGTAAAAGTTAAACGTAACAACGGAATGGCAGAAACGAAAGCGACTGATGACGCGTTTGAGATAAACATTACATTTCTTACCTTACGTGATGACAGGCCATTTGATTTGACATCCAGTCCAGATAGCCTCAAAGACATTTTTTGGGAATACCATCAATTATCATCAAAAGAATCTGTTCTTGTACATTGTGCTGAAGGCGTTGGCCGTACAGGTAGTTTCATCTTCACCGAGATGTTATTCTCAGAAATATTCTTTGAAGATGTTTTCTCAAAATACACACCCGATCAGGTTGCAAAAAAAGCGCTAGCCGTACTCGATGAAATACGAGTCACACGACCGGGATTGGTATGGGTGGAGAGTCAATTTACAACAGCTATTCACAATGCAGCTGTTTTACGTAAATATGTATTGCAAAAAAATGATCTTCCCGAAAATTATGAGTTCCCAAGAAAACCTGCTCCGCGATTAAAACCAACACCACCGCCTCTCGACTGGAAAGCATTAATTTATCCTGAAGATCGACCTGTGGCTCCACCGCCAGAAATAACTGCACAAACACAACCAACCATACCTGCAGTAACTCTTCCTCACTCTGCTCCTGCTCCTACGCCTGTACTGGAATCTGTAGTCGTACCCGTCACGCCTCAGCCTCATCAAGAAGCGCCGGCACCAGTCGTTGTAACTGCACCTCTGTCAGCACCAGTCGTTGTAGCAGAAGAGAAAGAGAAAAAAGAACACGAGATTGGTATGGCATCACCCCGCAGCAACACCGAAGAGTGGTTTAAAAAAGTCATCCGACAAATCGAATCGCGCTTTAAAAGCGGATCAACTATTAATTCAGAACGTAAAGAACAAAAAAAATCTCATCTAATACAAACAGACGATGTCGCTGCATCCACCGGCTCTGAGATACCTCAATACGTCGATCCGCTGATTCCAGACTACAATGCCCATTTCATTACAA
>Ga0207003_1059_pt1 | contig 29096 bp, 23 predicted proteins | sample Alteio_BWMinCont_89_FD_153474 | JGI IMG/M metagenome (GOLD analysis project Ga0207003, IMG submission 153474) | Enriched cells from forest soil in Barre Woods Harvard Forest LTER site, Petersham, Massachusetts, United States -... | ecosystem: Environmental > Terrestrial > Soil > Temperate forest >...
TTCAGCGCCGGCGCATTGTTGACTGTGATTCTAGTCGCCTGGCTGATTCCCGAAACCAAAGGCCGCTCGCTCGAAGAGATCACAGCATTTTGGACAGAAAAACGTCGATGAAGCGCTGACGCTATTTGCAGCGGTTGAATTTGAAGGCCAAAATCCGGGTATCCCAATCGCCGCTGGATTTTCCGCCAAACTTTTTGTTGTAGTACATCTGGCTGTACCAGAAGGTGCAGTCGTCGCTAGGGTCAATGCTCATGCTGCTGTAGTCGCCCCAACGCGCGCTGTCGCCAATCTCGACGGCGCTTCCTCTGATGGCAATCTGCGGCGTTTCCATCTTGCCCTTCGCATCGCCCGGAACCCGTCCGGTATACCAGACGCTCGGATCCTTGGCGGTGCTGGATGCGCTCATGCCCAGAGCAATGTCGCCAACTTTGTCCATGGCAATGCTGCCCATCCACAGGCTGGTGGATTTGTCCTGAAAAGTTCCTGCCTGATACAAAGCGAACTTGCTTCCTGCGGGCGTGGCTCGCAGTTCGTACCACCGCATCGCCGCGACCGCGCTCGAACCCTTTCCCGGAACCACGTTGTGGGCTGCGACCATGGCTTCGTGGTCGCCAAAGTTGCGATAGGCCAGGCGGAACATTAACCGATCGCCCAATCCCTCAACCGTTTCTCCCGGAGACGGCTGCGGAACACAGTTACCGAATCCTCCGCAGGCCAGGGAGAACGTGGGCACGGTGATGTTGTTTGGTGCTCCGAACGTCGACTTCTTGGGATGCGCGAAGTCCACATGAAAATCGAACACCTGCAACTGGCTGGAAGAGTTCCCCAGATCCACGTAATGATTCGGAGCGCCCTTCGGCGGCAGCGTCGATCCGTCGAGATCAGAAGGCAGAAGGCTGGATGCATTCGGCGTAAAGCAGATTGCGGCCGCTTTCTTTCCCGCCAGCATGGCTTTGCGATTGTAGGCGCAGGGCTCCGCCACGCCGCCATCGAGGTTCGACGTGCCATAGTAAGCATCAGGCCACACGGCGTACTTCGGATAGTCGGGAAGCGTGCCGCCATAGTCGTACTCGTAGCGGTTGTATTTACCGGTCGCGTCCGCCGTAGTCGAGATTGCAATGCACAGAGCGTCGTTCCCGCTGTAATTCAGATAAGACACCAGCCAGCGCTTCGCCAGCTTATCCCACAAGACGACAGGATCGCCGGGGCTTGTGCCCTCGCATAAGCCGCCGAATCCGGAGAAGATCGTATTCGTGTTGGTCGGCTTCAGCACAATTTTTCCGGTGGCCTTGTCGTAGACCGCGTAGTCGAAGTTGGTGATTTCGACAAACTCCGTGTCTCCAACAGCGCCGTTCGTGTCCGGCACTTGCGCGTTGTTTTCGTCTTCACGAACCGCGTCGAAATTCAAGACTGTCGTGGTTTTTCCCGCGGGGAGATAGGCATCCTGTATGACTGTGTCCTCGCCCGCCGGACCGTCAGCAAGTTTCCAAGCGTGCTCGGGCTCGGGCATCTCGGCCCTGCTCTTCTGCCTAGGCGCATTCTTTGCCATTTCGCGCAGTGGCAAAGAACGATCATGCTTCGCGTCATACTTGACGATTGGAGCGGTGGTTACGTCCTGGCTCATTGCCGGGACACTTACCCAGGCAAGACAGCCGAGTATGAGCGTTACGCTGATTTTGGATGCGGCCTTAGAATTCATGAATTCTCCTCAAGATCAGAACAAAGAAAACAAAGTTGGCGGCAAGTATTGTTCGCTCGGATTCTCGTCAATGAGACATTGGACTCCGAGTACGGAGAATGAGCTTGTACCAGAAACTTGCTTTCTAATTCAACAACGGCGGTGATTTTACAGTGCCATCAGCCAGTTCGCAACCGTGTGAAAAGATCTTCACCTGGAGTGCATCAAATCGGCGGAGTCAATTACTGTCGTAGCATCTCCCCGCCGTCACTCGACCGCATTTCGCCCAATGACTTCGCGGTACCACTCCGCGCTCAGCTTCGGGGTGCGTGTCTGGGTCTTGAAGTCGACGTAGTGCAGGCCGAATCGTTTGCTATAACCGTCTGCCCACTCGAAGTTATCGAGCAGGCTCCAGAGAAAGTAACCCTTGATCGGGTAGCCCTCCGAAGCTGCGCGATGCAGGTGCGTGAGGTGATTGCGCAGATACATCACGCGGTCGGTGTCTTCGACACGGCCGTCTGCGGTTATCACATCGTCTGCCGAGCAGCCATTCTCTGTGATGTAGAGAGCTCGTGGTTTCCAAATGTCGCTGACGTTGCGGACCGCCCAGTAGATCACCTCCGGCCCAATGTAGAGCCAGTCCGAGGCCATGCGCGGGTACGAAGTCTGGCGCTTTTCCACCACGTAGCCGGCCGGTGACGCGTCCGCGCGGACATACTCCGGTGTGTACACGTTGAGGCCGACGAAATCGATCGGACTACCGATGATTTTCATATCCCCGGCCTCCACCTTGGGCGCGTTCGCACCCTCGCGCTGGAGATAGCCGTCCGTGTACTTGCCTTCCATCACGGCCGTGAGGAAGGGCGCGTTTTCCTCGCGAGTCGCGCGCCGCGCGGCGTCGATTTGCTCGCGGGTCTCGATCACCGGCACACAGACCGTGGCATTTTCCGCGAGACCGATCTGCGTTCCGGACTTGGCGTTGGCGCGAATAGCCTGCACCGCCATGCCGTGCGCCAGTACGGCATGATGGCGAATCTGATTTACCTGTGCATCCGGCAACTTCAGGCCCGGTGCAAACTTCCCGGTCTTGTAGCTCAGGTCGGTAAAGCAGGTGAACTCATTGATAGTGAAAAAGTGGCCCACGCGATCCGAAAGCTGCCGGGAAACATATCCGGTGTAATCGGCAAACGCTTTCGCGGTGTCGCGCGACTGCCAGCCACCGGGCAAAGCCTGCGGCAGGTCCCAGTGGAAGAGCGTGATGAACGGGGAAATATTATTCTTGAGCAGTTCGTCAACGACGCGCTGATAATAGGCTAGACCTTTCTCGTTCGGCTGGCCCTTCCCGTCGGGGAAGATGCGTGACCACGCGATGGAGAATCGGTAGGCGCTCACACCAAGGTTCTTAAGCAGCTTCACATCCTCTTTGTAGAGATGGTAGGAATCGTCAGCGACATCGCCGGTGTCTCCCTGAAAAGTCTTACCCGGTGTGTGGGAGAAAGTATCCCAGATGGATGGCTTCCGGCCGTCTTCATTCACCGCGCCCTCGATCTGGTAAGCAGCGGTAGAGCAGCCCCAGACAAAGTTGGGTGGGAATCGCAGCAAACCCGCGGCAGCCAATTGTGCAAATGCGATCCGGGGCAAAGAGGTGCTGGCAAAGGCGGCCGCGGCGGTGCCAGCTAGAGTCTTGCCAAATCGGCGGCGAGAGAGAATTTTCATGGGCTCAAGAAGATTATCACTTGCGCAGACTATCCGGGGGCACGGTCGTGCAGTTACTTGAGCGCTTCACGCGTACGGTTCAACGTGAACACCAGCGATTCTCTCGGTATGCTGGTAATGAAGGGGCGAACGAGCCAGCCCAATCCCTCGGGAATATCTCGGGTAAGAGAGATGGCTTCCAGTTGAACGTAGACGCCGCCATCGCGCTCCCAGAAGCGCCAGTAAGAATTGAGCCGCCATAGAAAACCGCTGTCGTTCCCTACAGGTTTCTGATGCTCTCCCGGCTGCCCCGCATTTTCCAATTCCGCCACTCGCGTACTGTAGGATTGGCTGCAAGCCCGCGTCGAATCCAGGCGAATGTAGTGCACATCGTATTCGGTATCCAGAACGACGGTTACGATTTCTGTCTCGCGCAAGCGAAGATATACCTCGAAGTCATCGCCATTGTGCTGCACAAGTTTGGACCGGAGCACACTCGGGGCGTAGATTCGCGAATGCTCGTCGTAGCCCTGCAGAAGCGCGAGCGTCTTACTGAGGGTTGCACCAGGAATGAAGGCAACGCCGATCCAGTGATGAATCAAGCCACCTGGAACGGGCATGGATGCTCCGCGGTCGAGCGTCTCCAGTTTTTCGGTCACGACTTCTCCTCGCTTCAGTTGCTGATACAGTTCTTCCCGTTGCTGGATCGGCAGTCCGTCGATCCGCAAGAAAAACCCGGACTGCAGATCCTTGGGCATGCGCTGCTCGCTCCGCTGGACATAGCGATTGAAGGCGGCATCGGTTTCTGGCTTCAATTCGACAGCCCAGACTGGACAACTGTTGAGCAGAATCGCAGCAATGATCAGGAATGGACAGCGATGCATGAAAACCTCCGTGGGTTAAGATAATTTCGATGTCGCCAGACTATACAAACGGAATCTTCCGCTTCGGCGCCTACGAGGCCGACCCGGCCTCGGGGGAGCTGCGCAAATCGGGTCTCCGCTTGCGGGTGCAGGAGCAACCTTTCCAGGTTCTGCTGATGCTGCTGCAGCGGCCGAGGGAAGTGGTCACGCGGGAGGAGTTGCGGCAGAGACTCTGGCCGGCAGATACGTTTGTCGATTTTGATCATAGTCTCAACACCGTAATCAATAAGCTTCGCGAAGCTCTGAGTGATTCGGCGGCGAATCCGCGGTTCATCGAGACCTTGGCCCGCCGCGGCTATCGATTTCTGGCGTCGGTTGAATTCGTTCAGAAGCAAACGGCGCCCCCAGCCCTGCCCGCGGTCGCTGCACCAGTCCAAATCTCCGAGGGACAAACCTCCATTAACCCGAGAGCATCGGTCTCTATGCTCACTCGCCCCGAGGATGTTCCCGCAGTTCGACGCCAGTACGTTCGTGTGCTCTTCGTCCTGATTCAGGTCATGTATCTAAGTTTCTATGTCGCGGCGTTGGCCCGGCTGGCGCGAGTGCACGAACTCTTGGAGCAGACGCTTGGTTATCCGGCGTGGGCAATGACGTTGCTGGTCATCTCCGCGGCCGCTGGTCTGCCAGTTCGCTTGTATCTGATCTCGGCGGTCGTCTTCGATCTTTCCGGACTGAGTCCCAAATTTCATCGAATTTTCCCGCTGACTTTTCCTCTTGATGAACTGTGGGCGCTGTCTCCATTTCTTTTGGCTCCGCAGATCGGAGTGGGCTTGGCGCTGGCTGCAACGGCTGCACTCATCTATGTTCCTTTTGCTCAGCGAACTCTGCTTCTGATGGGGGACCGACAGCACCCTGCCGATTCTGTGTGAGGCGACAGAAAGACCCATCGATCACTCGCGAGAAAATTTCCTGCCGAGCAAGCTGCAATGGTCAGCACATTCGCGACAAGCACGCTCATGCCCACCTGACCTACGAACCATCGCATAAGCAGTAAGCTGCCAAAGATCGAAATCGCTCCATTGCTGAGGTGAAAGCGAAGCATGCGGATTCGAGTTTCCGCCCAGCGTGAGTCGCCGCGGTCGCCCCAAGTGAATTTTTGGTGCCACATGAAATTGTTCAGCACCGCGGCCTCTATCCCGAGCCCAGTGGCCCATAGATAGTGGCAGCCGAGGGCGGTGAGAAACTTCGACAGCCGCAAGCTGGATCACGATTCCGACGGCGCCAACCAAACCGAACCTGACCAAGCGTTGAAGGCTGAGGCTCGAGACAACAGACCGCATCATTCTTCCGCTCACGAGATCTTCTCCTCGCGATAAAGGGTTCCGGTGTGCCGGATCGCAGAGACGACGAGCATCAGGGCCATTCCGACGATTCCGATTACACCTCCGACGTCCAACAAGCGAAATGGCGTGCTCAGTACTTTTGCGGTCGGCGAACGCAGCAATGCCAGGTTGCCAGCAGCGAGCAGGAGACGTATTTCCGTGGGGCTAAACTTCCAGTATGAGAGTTGGAACTGGCCGAGGGTGTAAGTGGCGAGATAGGCTTCAATCGACAGCATCAGGAAGGCGATGAGCAGCCCGAAGGCGATTGCGGGATGAATGTATCCCGAGAGCGCGAGCCCTCCCATCAGGAAAAGGGCCGCAAACGTGTCGGCAACGTGGTCAACGTAAAATCCGTAACGAGGCCGTTGGCAATTTCGTACCCGGGCCAAAGTGCCGTCCAAACTGTCGCCGAGCCAGTTCAGCGCCAGAAAGACAATGCCGAGCAACAACGTGGAACGATTCCAGCGCGCTAACGCGTAGCAGACTCCGGCCAGGCACTGCGCTGCGAATCCCAGAATCGTGAGGTGGTCAGAGTTGATCCAGCCGGGTGTCCGCTGCGCCAGCCATATCAGGGTTCTTTTTTCTACGGCGGCCACAAAACTTTGCTGCAGCCGGGTTGCAGGAATGAAGGTCAGTTGTTTATTTCTTACTTGCGGATAGGCTTGGGTGGACATTGGTGTCGCCTCCGGTTCAGGTTCTTGCGAGACCCAATCTGCTACAGCGTTGTGGATGAGATCAATGCAGTGGCGCTCAAACCGAAAACAAAGAAAGGTCACCAGCTAAGGTGTTCACCCCACAAGGGTTTTCGTCAGCCCTCATTTCTTCGACTCGAGCGCCTGGGGCGCTGGGGCAGAGCTTTTTGGTGATGCTGTAGAAGTGCGCGCCCTCAGCGACTAAAGAGCCGCAACCCGTTGCGCACTTGGTGACACGGCTCAACAGCTTGCGGAAACGCCGAAATCAGCCACTGGAAACCTTGAAGGGGTGCGGCTTTCAGTGTGTGCGTGAGAACTCGATCTTTCGCCCCGCCGGGGCTCGTCCGTTTCCCAATTTTACCCACGGCTTGACCATCTGGTCGCGGAAGACAAATCGGGTGCGACTGCGGCGAAGCTACTTGGCGGGGACGGTGGTGGGATTTAGGTTCTCGGCTGATTTTCTCAGGTCGTCAATCGTTTTGGAATCGAGTTGGTAGATGGTTGAGTCGTTTTCTCGTTTCGCGACGTAGTTGTCACCGGCTTTGGAGATGGCCGCCTTTTCGACCCGCTTGCCGTCGCTGGACGTGACGGTAAGATCAATGAGCGCGACGGCGAATCCGGAATCGACGAATTTGCTGGCCGCGAGATCACGAAGCTTTTCAATGAGATCGTCGACCGAGGCAGTGTCCATCTTTTTCGCGCTGCCGGACCACCAGTCTTCTCCACTCCTGGTTAGGAAATAGGTCTTCGATCCATCGCGAATCTCAATTTTATTGGGATAGTCGGATCCGAGGTCGAATAACTTCTTGTTGCGGAAATCTTCGAGCTTTTTGTCGAGCGCTGGACCGAGCGTGTTTTGAACTTTATAGATCCCTTCCACAGCGCTCGACTTCGCGTAATAGTTGTCTTTGTTCTTTCGAACCTGCAGTTCCTGCGTTCCGGATTCAGCGGTTACCTTCGCGGTCGCGACTGGCTTGGCTAACGAGAATGCTGACACTGTCTTCTTTTCATCGTCCGATGAACCGATCTCCATCCTGGCATCCGTGAGGGCGCGTACGAGTTCATCCACTGCGTTGCTATCCGCTCGCAGCGGTTTGGGCTTGATGATCTGCCATTCGTCTTTGTTGCGGCCGAATGCTATTTCTTGCTTCTTCACGACCAGCTCAACCTGACTGATCTTGTCGGAATCTACGGTCAGCAGGCGCTTGTCCCGCAGATCGTTTGCGCTCTTGTCGATGCTGGTCTTGTGAAAACCGGGGACGGTAAAGACGGGCGGATCGCCGTCCAGTTTGGCGAAAATTCCGTTGCCCGCGGGAGTGTCGTCGCCCAGCAAAAGTTTCTGTGTCTTGTTGTCTTTTTCGGTCAAATCAACTTCGAGTTTCGGCGTATTAAGACCATAGGGAGCGAGATTGACGGCTTTCTCTTCTACCAGGCGTTCGGAGTTGAGGTTTGAAAAAGTACCGAGAAAGCTGGACACCGCGCTCTGGTCGGCGGGGAGAGACGTTGGCGAAGTAATGTGCCATTGGCCCGCGCTGGTGCGCTCGCCCCCAACTTGTTCCGCTCCATTCTTCTTCAGGTCGAACTTGGAAATATCCGCCTCTCTGACCGCAAGAACTTTAGGCGACACGGCGGCGGAAGCTTCCGTGGTGTCCGCGGGCTTGTGATGATTCGACCAGTAGAGGGCGCCAATGAGCCCGGCCAGGATGATGCCAGCGACAATCGGACCACGCAGTTTCATCTACCGCCTCCGCCACCACACCGAGACGCCGGCAAAAATTACGACCAGCGGCAACAGAAACTGGCTGGTGATTCGAACCCAGTTCATCTGGGCGCGAGTCATGGTGACGCGACGATCTTCCTCTTGTTTGGGGCGAATGGAAATCATATCTTCGTCAGACGCCAGCCAGTCAATTGTGTTCAAAGCCAGATCACTGTTGCCGTTAAACTTCATGAACGAGTTCGCCGCCCAGGATGAACTGCCGACGACCACGAACCTTCCTTGCGAGTCCTGTTTGCCGGTGTTGTAAGTGCCCGCGGCGGCGAGCGTCAGGGGTCCCTTCTTGTTCTTCGGGTCGTTGGGATCGATCGCCGGGGAGCTGAGGTTGGTCGTCGCCAAACTGGTAGTTGAGGAGTCGAACAGCTTTTGGACGGTGGTCTTGTCGCCATTCTTAATCTCAATCGAGCGCGAGAGCGGGAACCCGGTGGCCGTACCCTTCATACCATTCACGATGGGTTGCGAGTCGTAGCTGGTCACGAGCGCGACCTGCGGACCGAGCCCAGCGAGCTGACCGATGGGATTCAAATCGAGAATCAGATTCTTATCCAGGGTTACGCCCCAGCCCTGCAGCAGGTTCGCGAGGGCATCGTTGTCGGCAGTCTCTGTGCGGCCGATCTTTAGAGGCGGATCAAGCATGAAAAGGGCGCGACCACCGTCCTCGACATACTTTTTGATGGCCTCGACTTCGGGTTGCTGGTAGTCGCGAGTCGGACCGCCTACCACCAGCGTCGTACAATCGCCCGGAACCTCGGCCTTCTGCAGCAAGTCAATCGACTTCGCCTGATAGTTGTCTTTTCCCACCAGCTCTTTGAATTGGGAATAGCCGTTGCGGTCGGAGTCGCCGATCTGGTGCTCGCCGCTGCCGGCCACAAAGCAGACAGTGCGCGTCTTGTTTTTCAGGACGCGGATGAACGCGCCGGTGATGCCTTCTTCCGTCATGCTCTTGGCTTCTTCCTTCTTATCGCCGACCTGCACAATCGCGGTGCCGTAATTCTTTATGCCCGCTTCGCGCGCCTCCTGCGGTTTCTTGTCTGGGTCGATGTAGTCAACGTGGAGTTTCGGAGAGAGGGACGCGTACTCCCCAAGCAAGTCTTTCGCGTGTTGAAACCGCGTGCCTTGGTCAAAGTAGACAATGGTCGCGTTCTCTCTTAGTCCCTTCACGATCTTCGCCGTCTGATCCGACAGGCTATAGCGCTTGTTCGACGTGGCGTCGTAGGACTTAGGGTAGCGATTCGCGAGCACATTCACGATCACAACGGCGGCGATGACGACTAAGATGTATACGACCGCGTAGGCTGCGTACTTCGTCTGTCTGGCTTTCAGCAACTGTGTATTCACCTACGACCTCCAGCGGAGAGATTCCATGGAACGAGCTGTGAAAAAGAGTCCCAGGAAAATCACCGTTACATAAAAGATTGCGTCCTTCGAATCGAGCACGCCTTTGGCGAACGACTCGAAGTGCGTGATAATCGACATATAGGCGAGCACTTGCGCCCAAGCCGCGGTTTCGTATCCACTGACCCACTCCAGGATCCAGAGCAGCAGGCATACTCCAAAGGTCGCGGCGCCGGCGATGATCTGGTTCTTGGTCAGCGTCGAAATGAACGTGCCGATCGCCAGCAATGCTCCCGCCTGCAGCAGCAATCCCAGATAGCCAATCATCAACGGCTTCCAATCCGGCTTGCCGTACTTAAAGAGGAATGCAAAATTCACAGCTGCAACCAGCAGCATGCATGCATACAAGCTGAGTGCTGCCAGCCATTTTCCTACAATGATTTCGATGTCACGAATGGGCGAAGTCGCGAGCAACTCGATCGTGCCGCTACGTTTCTCTTCCGCGAACAGGCGCATGGTAATCATCGGGATGAAAAACAGCCCAATCACACCGACGTTCGAGAGCAGTGGCCTTATGATCATTTCGTTGACGTTCAGCGGCATCATCTGGCCTCGCATTTGCGATTCCATGCCCATCAGAACGAAATAGCCCAACGAGTTCCAGAAAAAGAAGCCAAAGATCACCGCGAACATGGTCAGCAGCAGATAGGCGATGGGCGACGCGAAGTAACTGCGGAGCTCTTTGTTGCAGATGATCAAAATGTTTCGCATTTACTGTGCCCCCTTGACTTCGACTTCTTGTTTCACGGTTGTTTCCGCTCCGGTGAGTTGCAAGAAAATTTCTTCCAGGCTCATGGCTGAGGGGCGAAGCTCGGTCAAGTCCCAACCGGACTCGACGACCGCGCGGGCCAGATCGCCGCGGATAAAACCCTTACTGCTCTCAACTTCGAAGCTGGTGCGGTTCTCCTGACGCTGCTTGGCCACGACTCGGCTCACGCCGGCAACCTGCTCAAGGCGCTGTTGCACGGCTGCGGAATCGAGGCTGCCGTTGAGTCCGATGACCTCGACCAGCACCGATTCTGCTCCGCGAGCGCGGTTTTGTAGATTGTGCACGGAATCCGTCGCGACCAGCTTGCCCTTATTGATGATCAGCACCTGCTCACAGGTCTGCTCGACTTCGGGCAGAATGTGCGTGCTGAGAATGATGGTGTGATCGCCGCCCAGACTCTTGATCAGGTCCCGAGTTTCGTTGATCTGCTTGGGATCGAGACCGGCGGTGGGCTCGTCGAGAATCAGGACATCGGGATTGTGAATAATCGCCTGCGCCAAACCTACGCGCTGGCGATAGCCTTTCGAAAGTTTGCCTAGCAATTTGTTCTTTACATCGGCAACGGCGCAGCGTTCGCAAACGTAATCGACTCGCTTGCGCAACTCCGCTCCCGAGAGCCCTTTAAGCCTGCCGACGAAGGTCAGATATTCACCCGTCTCCATTTCCGGATAAAGCGGCGGAGTCTCGGGAAGATAGCCGATGCGCTTTTTGACTTCGAGCGGCTGTTCAAGCACATCGTAGCCGGCCACGGTTGCGCCGCCCGAGGTGGGCGACAGAAAACCCGTCAGCATGCGCATGGTCGTAGTCTTCCCGGCGCCGTTCGGCCCGAGAAATCCTACGATCTGACCTTTGCCAACTTCAAAGGAGATGTGGTCGACAGCGGTATTCCGAGCGTATCTCTTGGTAAGCTCTTTAACTGTAATCATAAGAGGTTCGATGCAAGGGATTCGGGTGTGCGGCGTTCGAAAAGGCTCAAACTGTTGAACAGTTCAACGCCGAACATATATGTTAAAAATCTAAGAGTAGGAATGTCAAATCCCAGTCTCGGGATTTTCCATCTCGCGCGGGAGGCCGCATGAAGTATCGCAGACTTGGTCGCACCGGTTTTGAGATAAGCGAAATTGCTCATGGACTATGGGGAATGAGCGGCTGGAGCGGATCCGATGACCGCCAGTCGCTCGACGCTCTGCAGTTGGCTGTCGATATCGGTTGCAACTTCTTCGATACGGCCTGGGCTTACGGGGAGGGCAAGAGCGACGCCCTGCTGGGCAAGATTCTGTCCGCCAACAAGGGCAAGCGCTTGTATGCAGCTTCCAAGATACCGCCACTCAATGGCAAGTGGCCCGCATCACCGAAGGACAAATACAGCGATGTCTTCCCCACGGAACACGTTTTCAAGTATGCCAAGCTGATTCGGGAGAAGCTCGGAGCGGTCTCCATTGATCTCTTGCAGTTTCACGTCTGGGACGACAACTGGAGCAGCGAATCGGAATTTCGCGACACGGTCGAGAAGCTCAAACGCGATGGATGGATTCGCTTCTTCGGACTAAGTCTCAATCGCTGGCAGCCGGAGAACGGCATCAAGGCCTTGCAGACCGGATTGGTGGACGTTGTGCAGGTGATCTACAACATCTTCGATCAGTCGCCTGAGGATGAATTGTTTCTGGTTTGCCAGGAGCTCAACATTGGCGTGATTGCCAGAGTCCCGCTCGATGAAGGCAGCCTAGGGGGCAAGATGACAGCAGAAACAAAGTTCCCGAAAAACGACTGGCGCTCCGGATACTTCGGGCCGGAGAATCTGAAAAATACGCTGCTTCGGGTGGAAAAGCTAAACGCTGTGCTTCCCAAGACAATGAGCCTTCCAGAAATGGCGTTGCGGTTTATTCTATCGAACCGAAGGGTGAGCACGACAATTGTTGGAATGAGAAAGCCGGATCACGTCCGGGAGAACATTGCGGCGAGCGATGCCGGCCCGCTCGATACAGGCCTGTTGCAGTCCCTCAAGAAACACCGATGGGACCGCATCCCGAAGCCCTGGTCCGACTAGTTAGGTGTTCAGAACACCCTCGGTGGTGATGCGGCTGGCTTTGCAGATCTCCTCCGCAACCTTGACTACTGCGTCACTGCCGCGGACCGGCCCTTCCTCTGACATAACCGAACTGGCAGCCAAGGTGAAAAGCAGAGCATCCTCCTGCTTGTCGAAGTAAAGCACCACCTGATTCGCTGCCATGCCGACCTCCTACTTAGCGTTCTTACGAATGATAGGCCGATTGGTGGGGGAAATGAGGTTATCTCTTTTGGTGCGCCCTACTCGGAAGGGCAGGCTATGCAAACGTCCGTGCCTTACCACCAGGGACAGGCGAAAATGCTACATTGGTAGGTCGCATGTCCGCCCCTGAATCCCGATTCGTCAAGGCCTGCAAGTCGCTGCCGGTGGACCGTACGCCGGTCTGGTTCATGCGCCAGGCGGGCCGGTACATGCCCGAATACCGCGCCGTCCGCAAACAATATTCACTGATCGAGATTTGCAAGAAGCCCGAAGTCGCGGCCGAAGTGACCGTCACGGCCGCTGAGGCGCTGGGCGTGGATGCTGCGATCATCTTCGCTGACCTGCTGCTGCCGCTCGAGGTCATGGGGCTACCTTTCCATTTTTCGGCCGGGGAAGGCCCCGTCATCGAGAAGCCGCTGCGTCAGAAGGAAGACGTAGTCCGTCTGCGCACGGATCGCGCCGCCGATCTGGGATACGTTTCCGAAGCTGTGCGTCTGGTGTGTAAGCATTTTGGAGCGCGTCTGCCGGTGATCGGATTCTGTGGAGCACCCTTCACGCTCGCCAGTTACATGATCGAAGGCGGTGGCTCGCGCAATTACGTCCACGCTAAGAAAATGATGTATTCGTCGCCCGCCGTTTGGGATGAACTGATGCAGAAACTGGTCGTGGTTGTGTCCAAATACGCGGCCGAACAAGTACGCGCGGGCGCGGACGTCATCCAGATTTTCGATAGCTGGGTAGGCTGTCTCAGCGTGGAAGACTATCGCCGATACGTGCTGCCGCGCACTACCGAACTGGTGAAGGCGCTGCAAAAAACCGGTGCGCCTATCATTTATTTCGGCACAGACAGCGCTACCCTCCTGCCTTCGATGCACGAGACCGGCGCCGAAGTGATTGGCCTCGACTGGCGCATTCCGCTCGATCAAGGGTGGCGGAGTCTCGATTTCGAGTGCGCCGTGCAGGGCAATCTCGATCCTGTTCTGCTGTTCGCGGATTGGAAGGAACTGAAATTCCGCGCCGAGGAAATACTGCGCTGTGCGACAGGGCGTCCGGGACACATTTTCAATCTGGGTCACGGGATTTTGCCGGAAACTCCGGTCGAGAATGTGAAAATGCTGGCTAAGTTTGTGCAAGAGCACTCGACGAAAATCATTCCTGCCTCGCGATGAGGGGAGTACAGATTGGCGAATCCCGACAAAACTGCGGTCCTGCTCCTCGCTCATGGCAGCCCCGACTCCGTCGACCAGGTGCCTGAATTTCTCCTCCGCGTAACCGGGGGAAGGCCTCTTCCGCAGCCAGTGATTGATGAAGTGAAGCACCGCTACGGTCTGATTGGCCGCTCTCCGCTCACTGAACTGACGCTGAAGCAAGCGGGTCTTCTGGCACGCGAGTTGGGATTGCCCGTGTATGTTGGCATGCGAAACTGGAAGCCGTTCATCGCCGACGCCGTGCGAACCATGACCTCGGATGGCATTGCGCGCGCCGTTGCGATCTGCCTGGCGCCTCAGAACTCACGCACCAGCGTCGGTCTCTACCGCTCTGATCTCGCTAGCAACAAGGCTCAATTTACTTTCGATTTCGTGGAGTCCTGGCACGATCATCCATTATTGATAAGAGCTTTTGCGGAAAAGCTGCGCGCTGGATGGGACCGCGCCTGTCGCGAGGCGGAGGCGCCCAAGGTTCCAATCATCTTTACCGCGCACAGCGTCCCCGAGCCCACTATTGTGGAGGGAGATCCCTATGAGAGCCAGGCAAAGGAAACTGCAACACTAGTGGCGCGCGAGGCGGCGCTGGCTCCTGAAGACTGGGCCTTCGCATTTCAAAGCCAGGGCATGTCAGGAGGAGCATGGCTCGGACCGCGAGTGGAAGATACGATTCTCGGGCTGAAAGAAAAAGGCCATCGTGGCGTATTTCTTCAACCCATAGGATTTCTCTGCGATCACGTAGAGGTACTCTACGACATCGACATCTGCTTCAAGGAGTTCGCGGAGAAGCAAGGAATGCGCCTGTGGCGTGCCGAGTCCCTCAATGACTCACAGTTGTTGGCGGCAGCCCTGGCCGATGTCGCCAGATCACGGCTAGGCATAATTGCGGGTCACCAGTAGATGAAGCGTATCGCGATCATCGGCGGCGGGATCTCGGGGTTGTCCGCTGCCTTCGCGCTTGAAAAACATCGGCTCAGCGGCGCATCGCTGGAATACGTTCTGTTTGAATCCACTGCGCGTCTCGGCGGAGTGCTGGTGACCGAGCACGTGGATGGCTGCCTGGTCGAAGCCGGTCCCGATTCATTCCTCACCGAAAAGCCCTGGGCCAGCGACCTGTGCCGCGAAGTCGACCTTGGCGATCAACTCATCGGGTCAAATGATGCCGACCGCAAAACCTACATTCTGGTGAAGGGCAAGTTGGTCGTCATCCCCGACGGCCTGATGTTCATGGTTCCTACCAAGATCACACCAACTGTGCTGTCGCCGCTGTTTTCGACGCGCGCGAAGATGCGGATGGCGCGCGAGTGGTTTCATCCACCCAGAAAAGCCGACGCTGACGAGACCGTGGCCTCATTCGTCGAGCGCCACTACGGTCCCGAGATGGTAGACCGTCTCGCCGATCCGCTGCTCTCCGGCGTGTATGGGGGCGAGGCCAGTCAACTCAGCGTGCGCGCCGTTCTGCCGCGCTTTGCCGAAATGGAAGCCAAGCACGGCAGCCTGGGTCGAGCAATGCTGGCGGCGCGAAAAAAGATGGCACATGCGTCTGAGGGTCCAGCCAGGCCCCTGTTTACTTCTCTGAAAGATGGCATGCAGCAGTTGGTTGGCGCGATTATCTCCAGACTCCATGCAACCGCGCTTCACGCCGACAGCCCAGTGCAGTGCATTCAACGTCAGGACACTGGCTGGGTGGTTTCCGCGGGTTACGCTTCGGATCAATTCGACGCGGTGATCGTGGCCACACCTGCGCAAGCGGCCGCAGAACTGTTAGGGATGGCCAGCGGCGGTCTGGCCTCTGAACTTCGAGGCATACAGTACACGTCTTCGGTCACGGTCAACCTCGGCTATGACGGGAAAGTCCGCACGTCTCTTCCTCCGGGCTTCGGCTTTCTTGTGCCGCGCAGCGAGGGCAAACGCCTGCTGGCCGCCACGTTTGTGCACAACAAATTTCCCCACCGGGCACCAGAGGATCGCGCTCTGCTGCGCTGCTTTATCGGCGGCGTGCGCAACGAACAAGTTCTCCAGGCCCCCGATGAAGAAGTTGTCCGCATTGTTCGCGACGAGCTTCAGCAAATCATCGGGCTTACTGTTGATCCGCTTTTCATTCGCGTTTACCGGTGGAAAGGCGCGATGGCGCAATACGGAGTTGGCCACCTCGAACGGTTGCAGCGGATCGAGAGCTTGCTGCAGCAACTTCCCGGCCTGGCACTGGCCGGCAACGGATACCGCGGGATCGGAGTGCCCGATTGCGTCCGTTCCGGAAGTGAGGCGGCGAACAAAGCTTTACTTGCGCTTGGCTTGACGGAAGCGAGGTCCAAGGTCGCCTCTTAGAACCAAGGGGCTCGTTTCTCACCCGACTCGATTCCAGTTCTTGGACACTTCGTCGGCCCGAAATGGGCACAACCACAGCGACTGCTCTCCGATGGACTCAGTAATTGTTGACTTCGCCGTGGACCCGGCATAGCATTTTTTGGTTCCTCTCCGGTGATTCGATCACCAATCCGAATGCGGTGGAGATGTCATCCTTCGCTGCATCAGTGTTCACTGTGTGAACAAGAGCGCTTCCCCAAGGCCAAGGTTGATCTCAAATTCGTAGTAATCGAGGCACAACGCCCGAAAGGAGATAGAAACCATGCCCCCAGCGCAAGCTTTACTCCAACCTCCACCCGCAGGACTGAGACTGAGCGCCAATGAAGTGAGTGCAATCAAGCAGAAACTTCAGGGAGTGACTCCGGCTTGGTTCGCACGCTTGAGTCAGTTATTGCAGAGTGCGGACTACCAACTGGCCCAACTGATGTACAAGCAAAGCCCGCCCATCTGGACACCGCCAACCCCACCACAACAACCACCAAATTACGACGCGAACGCCCCAATCGAACTGGGCCCTGTGCTCTATTCGTTGGAGAATCCCTTGCCCGGCCGTATTCTCGCCGACATTCCAGCGGAGTGGCGGTGGCTGGTGTCGACCGCCTGGTGGATGATTGGCGAAGTCTTCGAAACTAACAACATAACCACCCAGATTCAAGCAACCGATTTCAAACAGTTGTGCGTCGTGGTGGAAACCAAGGGAATTATCGCCGACGATGGAACCTGTTATGGCCTTCAACCTTACGAGCAACTGGATGAAAAATGGTCCTTTGCCGCGGCCAATTTTGCAGTCTATTGGCTCAGCGACTACCTGCTCGCGTATCTTCCGGCTTGGGTCGCCGCGATTTGGCCTTGGAAGCCGACTGCATTCAACACCAACCCTTCGGCGGTGATCCAGATTCCGGGTACCAGGCCCCAAGTCAAGATTGCTTTGGTGGGTGATTGGGGAACCGGCGAGCCAGTGGCGGCACAGATCCTCACCGAGATCAAGGCCACAACTCCGGATTTCATCGTTCACCTCGGCGATGTCTATTACGCGGGCACATCCGACCTCGACATTCTTGATCCGGGAGAAGAGACACACCACCTCATAAGCATGCTGCGCGCGGCGGGCGTTCCCAACGGAACCTGCTTCACCCTCAACTCTAACCATGAAATGTACGGCGGAGCCCGAGGCTACTACAAGGTGGCATTGCGGGATCCGCTGTTTCAGCAACAAAACGGCTGCAGTTACTTCGCATTGCAGTATGCGCAGTGGACCATTCTCGGACTCGACTCCGCCTATTTCGCCGACTTGAAGGGAATGTTCATGAACGGGTCCATCCAAGACCCGGGCAGTGCGCAGATCAACTGGATCAAGTCGGTCGTTAAGTCTCCGGCGTCGCCCCAAAAAACCATTGTCTTGTCTCACCACAATGGATTGCAGGTTAGCGATGACGGTTCGATCACGCAAACCAACCTGTGGACTCAAGTGAAGGACGCTCTCGGAGGGAGTCCCGGCTACTGGTACTGGGGCCACGTGCACAACGGAATTGTGTACACCCCACAAGCTAGCGGAACAAATACGCAGGCCCGGTGCGTGGGTCACGGAGCTTTGCCGTTTGGAAACGCCCGCGAACTCGTCTCGGTACCTAAAACGTCCGTTCCCTATTACGCTCACACCCCGCTCTCTCCCACCAGCAATCTGGTTCTCAACGGTTTTGCCGTGTTGACCATCAATCAAGACGGAACCGTGCAAGAGAATCTCTATGAACTGGGAAATCCGAAACCTGTCTGGTCGACCGGCCCGTCTCTGACCTAAGCTCAGGGAGTGGCAAGCGCGCCGGGAGTTCAATACTCCCGGCGCATCAACACGTCTGGCTGGGCGAAAGTTTCTGCGCACCGGGGATTTCGCCAGATGACTCCCGTAACCCTCAGTAACCCTGTTTTATTGCAGAAACTGCCTGTGTGGTTCAGGGTTAATACATCGTGGGGGAATTCGCATGACCAAACCAATTCTGGCCGCTGTCGCTTTCGCAGTGTTCGCAGTTTCTCCGCTTTGGGGGCAGGAACAAAAGCCGCAGAGCGACATGTCCAACATGAGCGCTTCTGACATGCACGACATGCCGGGGATGGGCAACGACGGCAGTGCGCACGCCATGCATTCCATGGAGGGCCATCACATGGATATGGGCCCGCACATGAAGATGACCGCGCTGCGTGATCTGAAGCCGGGCGATCAGGAAAAAGCAGATCAGGTGGTCGCGGCTGCCCGCAAGGTTGCGGAGAAATATGTCGATTACAAAGTTGCCCTGGCCGATGGCTACAAGATTTTCATGCCTAACCGTCCCCAGAAGCAATACCATTTCACGAATTACTGGTATGCCTTCGAGGCGAGTCGGCGCTTCAATCCCGAGCATCCCACCTCACTGCTGTACGAGAAGCAGGGCGACGGCTATAAGCTCATCGGTGTGATGTACACGGCGCCGAAAGGTACCCCCGAAGAAGAACTGAACTCGCGTATTCCGTTCAGCATTGCGCAGTGGCACGCTCACGTGAACCTCTGCGTGCCGCCGGACGACAAGAGGAGCGAGATGGGAGGGGCGAATCCGCAATTTGGCCTGCAGGGTTCGATCACAACCAAGGAAGCTTGCGATGCCGCCGGAGGCAAGTTCATGCCCCAGATCTTCGGCTGGATGGTGCACGTTTACCCGTTCGAACAGAAACCGGAAGATGTTTGGTCGGTGGAACGCCAGGCCCACAACCACATTGACTGAGACTACGCTTCGATAGAGAACGGGCGAGACGAACCGTATCGCAGGTTATCTTTCGCCCTTGCTGGGGCTCATTCGTTTCCTGTTATCGACTCACGGCTTGCGCCGTGGGCTGCATTCTGCCGCCGCTATGCGGCTATTGAGGAAAGTCGCATTCCTCAATCGCCTCCCCCAACTGCCTCACAGCCCAATCGATTTGTTCGACCGTGATTACCGCGGGAGGCGCAATCAGCAGGTGATCGCCGGAGACCCCGTCCACGCATCCTTGCATGGGATACACCAGCAGTCCGCGCTGCACTGCGGCCTGAGCCACTCGACCAGCAAAATTCAACTCCGGCGCAAACGCCCGCTTCGTGGCCTTGTCAGCGACGAATTCCACGCCCCACAGCAACCCGATGCCGCGCACATCGCCAACGGCCTTTGCGTCGCGCAAACCTTCAAGCGCCGAGCGCAACGCCGCTGCCGTCGAACCGGGACGGTCAGAATCCGCAGCCTGTACCAACTTTCGATCTTGTAAAAGCCTTAGCACAGCTTGGCCTGCGGCCAGCGAAATTGGATGCGAGTTGTAGGTGAAACCATGCAGAAACGCTCCCGATCCATCGGCGATGGCGTTCGCTACTCGTTTCGAAACCAGGACCGCGCCCAGCGGCGCATAGCCACTCGACAAGCCCTTGGCGGTGACAAGAATGTCCGGCGCGACACCCCAATGCTCGACCGCAAAGTCTCTCCCGGTACGTCCCATGCCGGTCATTACTTCGTCGGCGATCAAGAGAACGCCATGCTTGCGGCAGATCTCGGCCGCACTCTGCAAATATCCGGGCGGCGGCACCACCGCACCAAGTGTTGCACCGCTGACCGGTTCGACGATGAATGCGGCTACCTCGCCCTTCGCGGCCTCAATCGCCTTCTCCAATTCCGCAGCGTACTCCTGACCGCAGTTGCGGCAACCATCGGTGCAGTCAAAGTCGCAGCGGTAGCAGTAGGGATATGCGACATGGGCGAATTCTCGCACCATCGGCAGATAGATTTCGCGCCGGCGCTTGTTTCCCGATACCGACAACGCACCCAAAGTCGACCCGTGATAGCTTTGTCCTCGGCTGACGACCTGATGCCGCCTGGTCTGCCCGACCTCCACCTGGTACTGTCGGGCAAGTTTCAGCGCGGTTTCGACACCCTCAGACCCTCCGCATGTGAAGTAAACGCAGCCTCCTTTAAAATTCTTGCCAGCGAAATCGAGTAACTCCGCGGCATACTCCTCAGCCACCGGAGTGGTGAACTGGCTGCTGTGAACGAACTCCACTTGTTTCGCCTGCGCCGCCATCGCCGCTGCGATCTCCGCCACCCCATGGCCAATGAAATTCACCGCCGCTGATCCGGAGAAATCGAGATAGCGCTTGCCGCGGGCATCCCACAGGTAAACTCCTTCACCGCGTACAGCAGGAGGAAAAGTCTTTCGGAAGGAGCGCCGCAGAACGGCGGAGTAAGAAGAGGGCTCGATGACTGGGGAATCCGGCACGCCTCAAATTATCCGGCGGCTCGAGCGTAGGTGTCAAAACATCAACCCACCGAGGACGACTGGCTTAGGAAGTGAGCCACTCCGATAAACCACGCGGTCTAATAAAAGAGAAGTGAGAGCCGTGTAGAATCGCCCTTGGGATGGCGACTCCGGCAAACGACCCCGATAAACCGATGAGTGTCTCAGCCCGCTGGCTGCGCCTCCTCCAACCTTCTCACCAGCACACCGCGTTTTCGGCGACGGTCCTGTTGATGGTCGCGATGGTGCTCTCGCGCATCGTCGGCTATCTTCGCGAGGCCTATACCGCCTGGGCTTTTGGGGCAGGCCCCACGACCGATGCTTACATCGCTGCGTTCCAGATTCCCGATTTTCTGGCCTACCTGGTCGCCGGCGGCACGATTTCCATCACCTTCGTTTCCATCTACTCGCGCTTCCTGGCCGAGAAAAGAGAAAAAGACGCGCAGAAAACTTTCTCCGTCATCATTACCGTAATGACGTTGGTGCTGGGCATCGGCGTCGTTGTGACCGAGATCTTCACTCCCCAGATCACGCGACTCATATTCCACAGCTTCAAGCCAGAGCAGCTTGATTTGTGCGTGCATCTGACCCGCGTTTTGTTACCGGCTCAGATTTTCTTCTACGTCGGGGGAATCGTTTCCGCCGTCTTGTTTTCACGCCGGCTGTTTCTATTCCCAGCCTTGGGGCCGTTAATCTATAACGCTTTCATCATCCTTGGTGGAGTAACGTTTTCCCGTTCGTTTGGAATCGCCTCATTGGCGTACGGGGCGCTGGTGGGCACGTTCGTTGGGCCATTCCTGATCAACGCAATCGGGGCTGCGCGGGTGGGCACCGGATACAGCGTCTCGTTCGACGTGCGCAATCCCGCCTTTCGCGAATGGGTGCGAATGTCGATTCCGCTGATGATCGGAGTTTCGCTGGTCAGCGCCGACGACTGGATTCTGCGTTACTTCGCTTCTGACGCCGCCGGCGCAATCAGTCACATCAACTACGCTAAGCGTCTGTTGCAGGTGCCCATCGCGATCTTAGGGCAAGCTGTCGGCCAAGCCTCGCTGCCATTCTTTGCTCGCCTGTTCGGCGAAAAACGTATGGCGGAGTTCGCCGACACCGTAAATGGATCGGTTTATCGCACCGCAGCCACCGCTCTCCTCGCTACCAGCTTGATGACTGTGGCCGCGCTCCCGGTGATCGATCTGGTATATCGCTTGCCGCACGGACACTTCGTGTTCGCCGACTCGCAGGCTACAGCCACCTACTTCTTCTGGTTTTCGCTCTCCCTGGTGTTCTGGGCGACACAGGGACTTTATGCGCGCGCTTTCTACGCGGCCGGAAACACGCTCACCCCCATGCTGGCCAGCAGCCTCATCACGATCGCATCGCTGCCCATGTACCGAGCCCTTTACCATGCTTTCTCTTCAGTCGGACTCGCCCTTGCCTCTGACCTGGGGATCACCGCCAACTGTCTGACTTTGGCGATTCTACTGCACCAGCACAAGCTGGTTCCTTGGGATGAATTGCAATGGAGAGAGTTGGGAAAAGCGACCATCACCGCAGCCGCGGCGGGCCTGTTGAGCTACCGGGTCGCAAGCCTCGTCATGATCACAGGCAGTCGCATCGCCGATATCGAGGCACTTGGTTTGATCGCCATCACCTGGGCGGGAGCTGTTGCCGCAGGGCTATGGCTGACGAGGTCTCAGCTGCCTGGTGATCTACGGAAACGAAAGGGTACAAGCCTGCCACGCGTGGCCGACAGGCAAGCCGAAGTGCTAACCAAGGGGATTGAGCCGTAGAGATAGCGTTCAGGTCCCGGGTATTGAATCTGTCACCCAAGACCTGCCCTGTGAAATCTGCTTAGGCCCGCGCCGCAGCCGCTTCCGCCGTAGTCGTCGGCACTTTCACTTCTTCGCCATTCGGCTTCTGGCCGCCCTTGCGAATGTCAATGCCGCCCTTGAAGAACGCGCCATCTTCAATCGAAATGCGCGCCGCGACCACATCACCCGTAAGCGAGCCATCGCTTCTGATGTCTACTCGGTCGCTGGCCGTCAGGTTGCCGCGCACTTTCCCCAACACCACAATCTCTCGGGCGTTGATATTCGCGGACACCACACCATTGCGGCCAACCGTGACCCGGTTACCGGCGAGGTTGATGGAACCTTCCACGCGCCCGTCAATGTAAAGCGATTCGGAACCGGTCACTTCGCCTTTGATCACCAGCGATTTCCCGATCGTCGCCTGGTCCGCCGTGCTGGCTGCAACTGCCGGACGAGGGGCCGCACTCGCGGGTTCACTCGGGGAAGACGTCACCGGAGTCGGCATAGCGGGACGCTCCGGCTCGCCGGGCCGGGATGGTGTTGCAGAAGGCTGATTCGTGGGTTTCCACATATCGAAAAAGTCCTTTCCTCACTGATAGATTAGGGGTCTAACCCGCATTTCGGTGACCAAAGGCATTTTACTCCCCCGCCCTCCTCAAGTCTTGTGGAAATTCTGTGCTTTCTGCAGTTTTCCAGCCTTTGGTAACCTCGGTAGTACCGGGACGGAGAATGCGGCCATGTAATTCCTCCCGGCGAACGGCGATTCTTATACAGTCTCGGCTCTGGCGAACCGTTCACTGCGGACGCCAGGTCATGTCCACCCGCACCGGCATTTCGTTCTTAACCGGCATCGCTAACAGCGTCGGTGGGTCGATCTTGAAATCAGACAGCGTCGCCGGAATTGTCCCGGATATGCGGGTCTGATTTCCCTGCGTCACCAACTCGAACGCGATCTGCTTGTATTGCACGGTTTGGCCCGCAAACTGGATCTCCAGATCGGCATGGATGGTCGCCGAGGTGGATGCCGCTTCGGGTAAGCGAGTGCGCACCGTGACCATGGGAAACTGGGCACCACGCGTTACCTGAACCATGTGAAGGTCGCGATTGCTATCTCCCGAATCGAATGACTTCACCGCGACCGCGATCAAGAAATCACATTGCCCATCGTGGCAAACGGCCTTGCCTCTCGCCGTGTGGCTCACCCCTTCAGACTGATGCAGTGGGTGCGACACGTGGTAGGTGAGAGTGCATTGTTCAAGCACCCACTGGCTATCCGATCCGGCGAACGCGGGAAGCGCCAGAAGCAGGAAGGCTGTCAGTATTTTTCTATGCATAAGCCAGCTTAGAACTTGAGCGATACCGATGCCACCGCGAGCCCAAACGCAGCGCCCGTCACGATTGCCACAGGCCCATGCGCGGAGGCGATTCCATGCACTTTCTCCCCGTTGTTCTTTTGATTGTAAGCGAGCGCCCCCAGGATGGGCGTCAAGATCATTCCCGGACCATGAATCCAAGCGAGAGCTTTGTGCAGGCGGATGGGGCCTCGGGTTTCCGTCCCGGGTATCTTCGGCGCGCGAATGGCGTAGTAAGCGGTCATGAAATACAAATCTCCCGACACCGCGCCCAGAACCATATGCACTGTGCGATCGGTGTTGCTGGTGTTCTTGCCACCGGCGTTTGCGGAGGTGATAAAGGTGGCTACCAAAGGAGCGAGCGTGATTAAGCCGAGCCGTTGATGGACCTTGAGCATGTGCGTTCTTTTATCGAGTCTCGCCTGATCCGCCGCACTTCCCTGAGTCTGCGCCGGAGTAATGCCGAGATCCTCCAGCGTGGGCGCTGTTGTGCTACTGGACGGGGCGTTGGGCAGATTGTCCTGTGTCGCCGGCTTGGGTTTGTCAGCGCTCGTCGATCCACCGGTTCCGGTCGTCTGAGCTCTCAGCCGCGCAGTCAGCGTAACCAGCAAGCAAAAGACAAGGAAGGCAGGGACATGGCTAGTCCGGTTGCACGAAGAAATCTTCAGCATTCTGACACCTCTCCCTCTTCTTTCTTGAAGCCTCACGTGTCGCTGCTCCAATGACCGTGGGATGCGATCGAATTCGCATTAGTTGGAAACAGAAATTGGCGCGCCAACACTTTGTTGTCCTGATGGCATGATTCTAAGACGGAACGCCGGATTTCGCTGCTAGTCGCCTCACATTCGACACTCCCTCCGCACCACCCGGTTGCGGCGTATTATGATTTGAGCCGCACGCACCCAGACTCTTGGACAGACTCTCCGATTCCGCCATCCTGAAGAAGATCGAACGCCAGCCCAAAAGCACCGCTGGCTTCAAGCAACTGGTGCGGGAACTTGGACTCCACGGCGCCGCACGCCAGGAACTCTCCGACCGCCTGCAGAGCATGGTAAGCAGCGGCCAGTTGATCCAGGTTGATTCCGACCGCTACACCATTCCGAAGGCCGCCGCGGGCAAGAACGTTCTGGTGGGAAAGTTGAGCATGCATCGCGATGGCTACGGGTTTGTTACTCCCGATGCCACCTCGCTCGACGAGCGCTTGAAGGCACAGCTTGCGGGAGACATTTTCATTCCGCCGCCCGCTGTAGGCTCCGCGATGCACGGCGATCGCGTGCTGGTCGAACTCGGTACTATCCGTCCCGATGGCCGCGCCGAAGGCCGTATCGTTCGCCCGGTCGTGCGCGCTCATAGTACCGTGGTCGGGATTTTTCATTACGGCAATCGCGGCAACTACGTCAGGCCAATCGACCAAAAGATCTCGCAGGAAATCGTAATTCCCCCAGGAATGGAGAACCCGCAAGCCCCAAGTAGCGCCGGCGTCTCGACGGCTGTCCCGAAGGCGTCCCGCCCGAGGCAGGACGATGCCACGCTCTTCAAGAAACAAAAATCCGTCGACCGCGTCCTGGGCCAGGAGGCCGCCCGCCGCACCGAATGGGACGACCTCGAAAACGCGGTTGTCGATGTTGAAATCACCGACTGGCCGTCGGCCACGCAAAACCCGCGAGGCAGAGTGGTTGAAATCCTGGGCTACGAAGACGATTTCGGCGTCGACGTGGAAATCATCATCCGCAAATTCCATCTGCCACATCGATTCCCGCCGGAAGTGCTCGATGAAGCGCAGAGAATTGAACCCATAATTCAAGCGCCCGTGGCTCAAAGGCGGCGCGACTTCCGCGATCTCCCCATCGTCACCATCGACGGAGAAACCGCGCGCGACTTCGACGACGCCGTCACCGTCCGCCAAATCGATGGCGGCAATTACGAACTTCAAGTACACATCGCAGACGTAGCTCACTACGTCACTCCCGATTCACTCCTCGATCAGGAGGCTCGATTGCGCGGCACCAGTGTCTACTTTCCCGATCGCGCCGTACCTATGCTGCCGCTCGAGCTTTCGACCGATATCTGCAGCTTGCGGCCGCAGGTCGAAAGGCTCGTGCTTTCCTGCGTCATGAAGATTGACCACCGCGGCGAAATTCTTAGCTATGAGTTGAGTGAAGGGATCATTCGTTCCGCCGAGCGCATGACCTACACCGACGTCAACGCGGTTCTCGAAGGCGACACCGGCACCAGGAAACGCTACGCAAACCTGGTTGGGACCTTCGAGATGATGCGAGACCTCGCCCTGGTCCTGAATCGCAAGCGCGAACGCCGCGGCTCCATCGACTTCGACCTGCCCGAACCGGTAATCGAATTCGACGAATTTGGATTGATGAAGAGCATTACCCGTTCTGAGCGCAACATCGCGCATCGCCTGATCGAAGAATTCATGCTCTCGGCGAACGAATGCGTTGCAGGGTATCTCGAGAGCAAACGCGTAGCTTCTCTTTACCGCGTCCACGAAAAGCCTGATGCCAAGCGGGTTTACGATTTCGAAGTCATCGCGGCAGCCTTCGGATATTCGCTGGGCGTGGGTGCCCTACCCATTCAGAAAGTGCAGTTCAAGTCCGAGCGTCGCGCCAGCTATGGCACAGATAAACGTCCGCGTGAAATCGAGATTCCGAAAGAGGTTCACATTACGCCCCGCATGTACCAGAAGTTGACCGAGAAGATCGCAGGCAAGCCGGAGGAACGAATCCTTTCTTACCTGATGCTGCGCTCGTTGAAGCAAGCGCGATATTCAGAAGAAAACTTGGGGCACTTCGCGCTGGCGGCTCCGACCTACACCCACTTCACCTCACCCATTCGCCGCTATCCCGACCTGATCGTCCACCGCATTCTGAAAGAAGTATTGCGAGATGCGACGCAGGATCATGGGGCGCGGTCGCCCTCGGCCGCGAAAGAAGCAGTTGCCGAGGGGCCATCCCCTTGGTCCAAGCGCCGCGACCATGCAGCGCATCGTGCGTCGCTCGAACCCCTGTCAGGCCCAATCTCGCTAGAAGAGCTTCACGACATCGCCGAAGAATCCAGCCGGTCCGAGCGCCGCGCCGACGAGGCCGAACGCGACCTGATGGAATGGAAGAAGGTCAAATTCATGCAGGACCGGGTCGGCGAAGACTTTGACGGGTTGATCATCAGCGTGACCAAGTTCGGATTCTTCGTCGAACTCACCGATCTGTTTATCGAAGGCCTGGTCCCGCTGGATTCGTTGACCGACGACCGCTACACCTACCACGAAAACACGCGCGAGATCATCGGCCAGCGTAACCGCAAGACTTACAGGCTGGGCCAAGAGATTCGCGTGCTTGTGGATCGCATCGATCCCGTGGAGAAGAAGATTCAGTTTGCCTTGTTAGAAGAGAAACCGCAGCGGCCGTCAAAGCGAAAACGGAGATAGTTCCGCTAAAGCTCCGCAGCCGGCGGCGACTGGTGTAAAATGCTTGAGTCAACCCCATCCGCTACGGATGCAGTAAGGCAGCGGGTTTTCTGCCCGTCGGGACGTGGCTCAGCCTGGTAGAGCACTCGCTTGGGGTGCGAGGGGTCGGCAGTTCAAATCTGCCCGTCCCGACCAAAAATTCTCGTGCCTTCCGTTCAGAACCTTGCGACCACACCCATCCTCCACTTTTGAAGCGGAACCCAGGTCAGCGAGCGCTAACGCCTGGTTACAACAAGCATCATTGTTGGTGACGTATGAGGGGTACCTACATCAGCCGTGCATTCAATGTCGCCACATTATTGCTGGTCGTTTTTTTCTGGGTGATTGTGACAGCTCAGACTCACACAGCGAATGTGGAACTGCAGTTAAGAGCAAGCGAAATGGTCGATGGTGTCCCGGAGGTGATCAGTTTTGTTTTTGTGAATCATGGGCGTTATCAAGTAAGAATCCCTCCTGTGTCGCCTTGTATTGGGAGGTATTCCGGTACGCTAATTCTGCGCCTTAGGTTTTTACCAGCGGTACCCGGAGGAAACGGTGTGGGAGGCGGCTGTGGAGGAGGAATCGATCACATTCCCTCGATTCTCGACCAAGTGAAATCGTGGAGAAGGCTGGAAGCGGGGGAATCATTCACCGCAACGTACAAACGAGCTGAGCTGTTCGTCTCGCAGCAAGGTCCCGGAGACTATGATTTCTGGGGCGAATATCGGTCACCTACTCTTTCAGCAGAAGAGATAAATGCGCTCGAACATGCGGGAATCAATTTTCTTCGGGAACCCCTAACAGGTGCTCACCTGCGATTTAAAAGGCCGTAGTGATGGTGCGGACTGTTCATAAATCCCGATTACGCTCAAAACCCCCTTTCGTCAGCCATCCTTGCCGTTTCCCAAGTTACTATTGCTCGCGCCTAATCATGGGTCTGCTAAATTGCTGCTATGCGCAAACGGCTGTTCTTCGTCTGCTTTGCTTTGGTCGTTCTTTGCTTCCCAGGCACTGCGTACGCCCAGTTCACAGACCCGCGCAATTACGACAACAGCCCGGTGGACATCAATCAGATCGAGCTTGAATATGCGTACGCTCGCTCTAACGCCTCGGTTGATACCTCGCTCGTCGTCGCAGGAGCAAAGCTTAGCCTGAACGCGGGAACCATTGACTACACGCGCTATTTCAGCTTCATTCACCGCCTGGCCTGGGTGGACGCCGCAGTTCCGCTCGCCGGCCTCGGCGGCTCCGTAACCGGCACTAACATCCACGGCTCCAGCACCGGCGCCGGCGACTCCAGTTACGGGTTTGCCACGTTGCTGAAGGGAGGCCCGGCGCTGAGCGTGGCGCAATTCGCAAGCTACAAGCCGACCACCACCCTGGGCGCGAGCCTCATCGTTACCGCACCCACCGGCCTGTACAACCCAGACAAACTGCTAAACCTCGGTGCAAATCGCTGGTCGTTCAAGCCGGAATTCGCTGTCTCCCATCCCTTCGGATCGGAGCAGAAGTGGGAGTTCGACGCCTACGTCAACGCCTATTTCTATACCGACAACACTTCCTATCATGGAAAGGAAATCCTCCGGCAACAGGCGCTTCCCGGACTCGAAGGACACATCAGCTATTCCTTCACCAACAGCCTCTGGGCCTCGGTTGACACGCGTTACTCCTTCCGCGGCGATACCTTCGTCGACGGCGTGAACGAGAACAATGGGCAACAGAATTTCACTCTGGGAAGCGAGCTGAATGTTTCGCTTAACCCCAAGAACTCCCTTGTCTTCGAGTGCGCCAAGGCGCTAGTGCACCAAAATGGCCCGGCCTACACCGGATTCGCCGTGACGTACAGCTACACTTGGGGCAAGGGCTACAGATAGCCACCCCAATAATTCCCAAAATAACCGCGAGTTCAGCGGTATCCGCGCAGCTTCGGTTTTGTTTTTCCCACTCGGAGAAGTTAACGAATAGGCAACTGTCGAAACATCGCGATTACGATCATCGACTGCTAAGAGAACCGAGATTCAGGCCGTAAAGTGCTGAAACCGTCGCGCATTAGAAACAAATCCGAAAATCGTCTGCCCGTCCCCACCAATAAAATTCATC
>Ga0207003_1061_pt1 | contig 28737 bp, 25 predicted proteins | sample Alteio_BWMinCont_89_FD_153474 | JGI IMG/M metagenome (GOLD analysis project Ga0207003, IMG submission 153474) | Enriched cells from forest soil in Barre Woods Harvard Forest LTER site, Petersham, Massachusetts, United States -... | ecosystem: Environmental > Terrestrial > Soil > Temperate forest >...
ATTAGTGAACTGCCTGTCATTGATTATCGATTGGCAGTGATTTATATTTTTTTATTAATGAGCGCAGCCGTTTTGTTTTGGCGAAGATGCCTAGCAGAATCGCTTCCAAAAAATAAAAACATCATGAGTCAATGGCTCATTATTTTTTTTGTGACAGGTTATATTGCTTGGCAATTTTTATTTTCGAACATACGTTATTTTTCTTCGTTGCAAATCTTGGCGCCCCTGATTATTTATTTATTATTGTATTATTTGATAGGCAATACCCTCATCCGACGTAGTGTTTTAGCCGTGATTTGTTATGGGATTGTTATCAGCGTAGGAATCCTGGGTCAAGTCCGATCTCCTGTGTACGGGAAAGATTATTTTAATAATACACTTCCCGATTTTGTCCGAACTGAAAAAAAAGCAATGGTGGTAATGGTGGCACCTAACTTTAGCCACACATTGGATGGATTATTCAAGACGGGCATTTCATCGACCATTGATACAGAAGAAGGAAGATTGTATCACCGCGCTATTTTGCAAACGTATCTGATTCCTTCTTTTCCCAAGGATTGGCAATTTGTCGGGGTGAGTACATTGCGCCGTGATTATTTAATTTCAGAGGATGCGAAAAAACGCATCCAAAATTATTCAGGCCCCGTGTATTTATTAACAACGGGCCGCAATATGCTGAGTTTTTTGCAATTGGCAGATAGCTTGGGGTTTCATCAAAGAGGAAAATGCGGCGCTGTTTTGAGTGATCGCTTAGCGCTGTCAGGAGTCGAATCTGTGTTGCTTTGTCAGGTGGCGAGGTAACTAAATGTTGGTATACACCTCTAAAAGTTGTACTATTAGATGTATGCCGCATCAATTAGTTAGGTTCATATGTTTAAACGTATATTAAACATGCAGTTACCGGATAGCCAATCCGCCTTTCTATGGGGGGCGAGACAAACAGGCAAATCCAGCTACCTAGCCAGTCATTTTCCCAATGCAACGACGTATGATCTTTTGGATACCCATCAGCAAACGCGATTAATGAAATCGCCGTGGTTGCTGCGTGAAGAAGTGAGTGCACTGGATAAGGCAGCGCTTACTCAACCGATTATTATCGATGAAATTCAAAAAGTGCCTATGCTGTTAAATGAAGTGCATTGGCTCATTGAGCATCTGCACGCGCAATTTATTTTATGTGGTTCCAGTGCGCGCAAGCTCAAGATGGATGCGGCTAACTTATTGGGTGGAAGAGCGTGGAAATATCACTTCTTTCCGCTGGTTTTTGCAGAGATACCCAACTTTGATTTATTGCGAGCATTGCAGCAGGGACTCATCCCAAAACATTATCTGGCTGATGCGAATTTCATCAACGAATATTTGGAAGCTTATGTGAATGTTTATTTGACTGATGAAATTCGCAATGAAGGACTCGTGAGGAATTTAGCGGGTTTTGCACGTTTTCTGGATGTTGCAGGATTAACAAATGGTGAGATGGTGAATCATACCAATGTTGCGCGTGATTGCGGGGTCGATCGATTCACAGTCAGTGGTTTTTACCAAATATTAATTGATACGCTTCTCGGTTATTACATTTATCCATATAACAAAAAAATAAAGCGCGATTTAATTACTTCAGTGCCGAAGTTTTATCTTTTCGATGTGGGTATTGCAAATTATTTAGCGCGAAGAGCTGTTCTAGAATTGAAAGGTGAAATGGCTGAAAAAAGTTTTGAGCATTTTATTTTAATGGAACTGATTGCTTATTTATCCTTTCATCGAAAGCGTGAAAAAATCAGTTATTGGCGTACAAAAACAGGCTATGAAGTTGATTTTATCATCGGAGACAATATCGCAATTGAGGTGAAAATTAGTCAAGAAGTACACACACAGGATTTGAAAGGACTATCGGCATTTTGCGAAGAGCACCCGGATACGACTGCTTTTGTTGTCTCTCAAGATGTTAAAAAACGCAGAATGGAATTGGCACATGGGAAATCAATCATGGTTATGCCGTGGCGGGATTTTTTGACTGATTTATGGAAAAACAAGATTATTGTTAACGCAAGTTAATCTTGTCATGCCAGCATGCTTTTAGCTGGCATCCAGCGACTTAAAGACACTGGATGCCAGCTAAAAGCATGCTGGCATGACAAGGTTCGCGTTATTACATCACAATAATTTTAACCGCTCGATACCAATCATCACCGGCATATTTTGGATTCAACTCAATCTGTTTTTTCGGAACATATTGCAATCGATATTCTGTACTTGCCTTGGAAAAATGCTTTCCTTTCGTGAGAGTAACAACTGAAAGAGAAATTGTTTTTTTATGATCCAGATAAATTTTCGAATTATTTTTAGAAATAACTCGATACGTCCCAGAAAATTTGATAGAAATCGTTTGGTTTTTTGCACTGACTTTGGGCGCATAAATATAAATACTGCCCCAGTAATGATTAAACTCAGACGCTAAATAGCGATGAATGGAATCAGGCAATGCATCAATTCGATTATTATTCAGATAAAATTTCACGGGCGATATTTTTAAATCATGAATGACTTGTTGATCGGTGCGAGGCTCCAAATCAAGAGAAAGTAACATCATGGGCAATATATTACGAGAGGGATGCGATAAATATTTAATAGCCGGATCAATTAAATTTTTTAATCCAGGAATTGCTTGATCACGATCATAAAACAAAGGTGTTCCCGCAAAAAAACCACCGCCTTCCTCGAGTAATTTATTTGAAACTATCAACATGGATTGTTGATAATCACCATTCATTCTATCAGCGATAATCACGAATCGAACCATGGGATAGAGGATCCCAGTGCATACCAACATAATCACAATCGGTTGTTTAATGGCATTTTTCAACGAAGGTGACAATCGTGGAACAAGGAGAAATATTCCTAAACAGAGTGGAATAAGTGCGATCAAATAATAAGAATAAGGCAATGCCATGTAGATCATGACCCCCATAATTCCAATCGTATATAACGACAGAAATCCCAATAGTGCAGCGCGATTAAAAGGTCGGAAAATAGTGGTGGGTTTCAGAGCTATGATCAACCAAGAAAAAAAATCCGGATATAGGACAAAACAGACTGGAATGATGAACACCATGCCATAGGGAAATGCCTGTTGGTAACTTATAATCAATAACAGGATTGTCGCAGCATAAAGGGCGATAAAAAAACGACGGGCATAATCCGCATGATCCTGAATAGGCCGTACAAAAAAAGGGATCCAGGTGAGCGGCCATAGCAATATCAACAGTGGCCCGTTGCTTAAAATCATCGTCCAGCAAATGTGGTGAATGGAGGCATACCAAGTGATTTTCGATTGAGTATAGGCTTCATAAAAAACATTTTTGAGCACAAGACTCATGCTGGATTGCACTGACCAAAAAATAAGGTAAAAAAGGACTGTGGTAATGTACCCACATAAACCACATCCAATATCCGCACGATACGATAAATCCTAGTAACATTCCCACGCCCGCGATCCACAAAATTTTAATTTTTTGGGTGAAGGGAATAGAAAGAAAAAGAGAAGCCGCAACAAAACCAATCGCCACATACACAAGCGTTAATTTAAGGCCAATGCCAATGCCCAATAGGAGGCCGCTCAAAAAAACCGTTAAAAACGATACATAACCGGTTTTCGTATAAGTTTGCAAAAATTGAAGTTGTAACAAAATAAAACCCAGTCCAAAAAGGCTAATCAAATTATCGCCCATGAAAGAACCCAATTCAGGCAAGAAAACAGGGTTATACATGCCCACCATAGCCAACATAATGGCAATGAGCGTCGCTTGCTTTTCTTTGAAGTGCGTTAAAACAAGATAACTGATGGAATAAATCAACCAAAAGTTAATTCCGTGAATCGCTCCCAGAAAAAAAGTGGCGAGAATCGGGGGAAAATAATGAATCAGAAAATAAGACAATAGATCAATGGTTGGATTAAAAAACATTTGCACATAAGTTACGGGCCAGGAATCATAGCCCCATCGATGATGCAGTAATGAAAACGGAATATAGTAATGATAAGAGACCAGGTCCCAATGCAATTCTTTGCCTAATGCGACTGCGAAAAAACCACACGCGATCATTCCTGTTATTAAAATAAAAACATGGTGCGGGATTGAAAATGAGTTTTTTGGCTGTTGCATCTTTAACGAGAAGAGTAATTTTAAATGTCGCCATCCATCGCGCCATCTCTGCAAATGCGATGGCCGACTACGACCATCGGGCGACAATGTCGTCGCCACTTCTGCTATTTTCAATTGGTGCAAGGATGCTTTCACGACCATCTCACTCGCAAATTCCATTCCATTCGCACGTAAATTGAGTTGCAACATCGTTTCGCGATCAAAACCACGAAGCCCACAATGAAAATCACCGATCGAATTTTTAAAAAAAATGCGACCTAAAAAAGATAATAGGGGATTGCCGACATAACGATTCAAAAAAGGCATCGCATTTTTTTGAATGCCGCCCAAAAAACGATTGCCCATGACCAGCTGATAACCTTCACGCAAGTGTTGCACAAACGCTTTTAAATTGACGAAGTCGTAGCTATCATCCGCATCGCCCATAATCACATATTTACCCAATGCATGCTGAATACCAGAGCGCAACGCAGCACCATAACCACGAACCGGCACATGCACCACACGTGCTCCCTGTTGCTCAGCAATTTTTTGTGAGCCATCGGTGCTGCCATTATCTGCAATTAATATTTCGCCTGAAATATTTTCATTGTTCAAAAATTTTTTTGCTTTATCGATGCAAGTGGATAATGTTTCAGCTTCATTCAAGCACGGCATTAAAATGGTTAATTCAATGTGTTCCATCACTCGTCCTTTAGCCAGCCCGCCACTGTCTTGGCAAAATACGTTAAAATAGCATCCGCGCCCGCCCGTTTGATCGATATCAACGATTCCATCACCGCGGCTTTTTCATCTAGCCAACCTAACTGTCCTGCTGCTTTTAACATGGCATATTCACCGCTAACTTGATAAACAAATGTCGGCGCGTGAAATAATTCTTTCACTCGACGAACCACATCCAGATAAGGCATTCCTGGTTTGATCATCACGATATCAGCACCTTCTTGTAAATCCAATGCAATTTCATGCAGGGCTTCATCGACATTTCGCGGATCCATTTGATACGAAAATTTATTTCCTTTTCCTAATGCATTCGCTGAGCCCACTGCCTCTCTAAATGGACCATAAAAACTGGATGCATATTTTGCGGAATACGCAAGAATACCCGTGTTGATAAAACCATTTTTTTCTAGCGCCCGACGAATTGCACCGATGCGTCCATCCATCATATCCGATGGTGCAACCATATCTGCACCGGCTTCTGCATGTGAAAGCGCCTGCTTCACTAAAATATCTGTCGTTGCATCGTTTAACACATATCCTTTTTCATCGATAATGCCATCTTGCCCATGCACGGTATAAGGATCTAATGCAATATCGGTGATCACTCCCATTTCAGGAAACGATTTTTTTAATTCATGCACAGCACGCTGCACTAATCCATTTGACTGATAAGACTCTTCTGCGAATAAACTTTTTTTTGCGGGATCAATGACTGGAAAAAGTGCGATGGCTGGAATATTCAATCGCATTAATTCTTCTGTCTCTTTGAGCAATAAATCGATGCTCAATCGCTCGATCCCTGACATTGAATGAATGATTTCACGTCGATTGGCGCCATCGAGAATAAATACAGGATAAATTAAATCATCTGCTGACAATTGCGTTTCTGCCATGAGCCGGCGTGAGAAAGAAGGGGTGCGCATACGACGCAAACGAGTTTGAGGGAACTGGCGGTTAGTGTAAGATAGCGGCATATTTTGATTCACTCATAATGAAGTTCCGCATTGTACCATGACATCTAACGAACCCTCTCTTCCTCTTTCTATCGATTTTTCTTCGAAGCGCATGAATTATCGTCGCGCCAATATGCGTATGCGCAATGAGTTACTCGTGCGTGCTATGGGCTTAAAAAATAACACAAAGCCTCGTATTGTAGATGCAACAGCCGGATTGGGAAGGGATAGTTTCATCCTGGCTTCATTGGGTTTTGAGGTGCAATTGATTGAACGTTCTCCGATTGTTTATGCTTTGCTCCGTGATGCTATCGAGCGTGGTTTGCAAGACGATGCCATCGCACCCATCCTGCAACGCATGAAGCTGATACAAGCTGATGCCATCACCTGGTTAAAAAAGACGACAGAAAAACCGGATATCATTTACCTCGACCCGATGTTTCCCGAGCGCAAAAAAACAGCGCTGCCCAAATTGGATATGCGCATTTTTCACAATATCGTTGGCGATGACCTGGATGCAGACGTATTGCTGCAAACTGCTCTCGCTTGTGCCACCCAGCGCGTTGTGGTAAAAAGACCGCGGCTTGCTGGGGAATTATCTGGGATAAAACCCGCTTATTTTCTCTCTGGCAGCAGTAGCCGGTTTGATGTTTATTTTCCCCTGTCATGCCAGCATGCTCTTAGCTGGCATCCAGCAACTTAAAGACCCTGGATGCCAGCTAAGAGCATGCTGGCATGACAGGAAATATGAGAAACGATGGATACTCTAAACTATTTGATCGCTTTTGTTTTGCACATCGATGAACATCTCATCGCCTTCGTGACGACGTATGGTATCTGGACTTATGCGCTCCTGTTTTTAATTATTTTTTGTGAGTCCGGCATCATCTTCACGGCATTTTTGCCCGGCGATTCCCTCCTGTTCGCAACCGGTGCACTCACCGCAAGCATGTCGGGCGTATTGAATGTCCACATGTTATTTCTTTTACTGGTGCTCGCCTCTGTCACAGGCAATGGATTGAATTATTTTATTGGGAAATGGATAGGACCCAAAGTATTCCACTCAGGGAAGTCTTGGGTTTTTAATAAAAAATACATTGAAAAAGCACATCTTTTTTATGAACGATATGGCGGAAAGGCCATCGTCATTGCCCGTTTCATCCCGATTATTCGTACGATTGTGCCTTTTATTGCAGGCGTAGGTTACATGACGTATCGGCAATTCTTTATTTTTAATTTAGTGGGTGCGTTACTGTGGATTGGCATTTTGGTCTATGGAAGCTACCTGTTTGGCAATATTCCTTTTGTGAAACAACACTTTTCTCTCGTCATTTTAGCGATTATTATTATTTCCCTATTACCGCCGCTGATCGAAATGATCCGCCATCGTTGGGTAAAATCCCGCTCTTTATCGTGAAACTACAGCAAACTCCCGTTAACTTCTGACATCTAGTAGACAAAAATAGAAAGTTCGTGCAGAATAAAAAAACAGAATTTCTTTAAGGCAGTTATGGCAAAAATATTGGTTTTACACGGTCCCAACTTAAACCTGCTCGGCACACGCGAGCCGGATACCTATGGCCGCGAAACGCTGAATGCGATCAACGCTCGCCTCATAGCACGGGCATTGGAATATGGACATACTCTATCGGCAGTCCAAAGCAATGCAGAGCATGTTCTGATAGACACCATTCAACAATGTCCGTCCAATTTAACCGATTTCATCATTTTTAATCCGGCAGGGTTCACACACACTAGCATCGTCTTGCGAGATGCATTGCTTGCTGTAAATAAACCTTTTATTGAAGTACACCTCTCGAATATCTACCGTCGTGAGCCATTCCGCCACACCTCCTATTTTTCTGATATTGCCATAGGATGCATCACTGGATTGGGGTCTGAGGGATATTTATTAGCGCTTCAATATGCTCATCATTATTTGACTACCACTCGATAGGAGTACTGCACGTTATGGCCATGGATCTGCGAAAAATTCGCAAACTCATCGAACTCATTCAAGAAACGGGTATCGCTGAAATTGAAATTCACGAAGGCGAAGAATCCGTTCGCATCAGTCGGGAAACCAGCAAAGCCGCTCCTGCGATGATCACGATGCCGCAGACTTATACATTGCCCACTGAGACACCCTCGACAACCGCATCGACTCCTGCAGAACAAACTGCATCGCAAACGAATAAACATTCTGTGAAAGCGCCCATGGTGGGGACCGTTTATTTATCTCCTTCTCCGGGCGCAGCTGCCTTCATTCAAGTGGGACAAACGATCAAAATCGGCGATACCCTTTGCTTGATCGAAGCCATGAAAATGTTCAATCAGATTGAAGCCGACAAAGCGGGCACTATCACTGCGATACTCGTTGAAAGCGGTGTGCCTGTTGAATTTAACCAGCCGCTCGTTGTGATCGAATAAAATGCAAAGCCGTATCATTCCCGCGAAGGCGGGAATCTATCTAAATGGGTTCCCGCCTTCGCGGGAATGACACGTCTAGTACAGTATCAAAGGTTTTGCTCTTAATTCGCATTAAAGGAAAAAGGAAAACAGAAGTCATGTTGAACAAAGTGGTTATCGCCAATCGCGGAGAAATTGCTCTGCGTATCTTGCGCGCTTGCAAAGAAGTCGGCATCAAAACGGTCGCTGTGCATTCGACGGCTGATCGGGATCTCATGCATGTCCGACTGGCAGATGAATCCGTTTGTATCGGGCCGCCAGCGCCGCAGGAAAGTTATCTCAGCATTCCAGCCATTATTAGCGCGGCTGAAATCACAGACTCCGTTGCCATTCATCCCGGCTATGGATTTTTAGCTGAAAATGCGAATTTTGCTGAACAAGTTGAAAAAAGCGGTTTTATTTTTATTGGGCCACGACCAGACAATATTCGCCAAATGGGCGATAAAGTCGCAGCCATTCAGGCGATGCGATCACTGGGAATCCCTTGTGTTCCTGGATCGAGCGAACCGATTGGCGATGAAGACCTTGCCGCCACTGTGAAAATGGCGCGCGAAATCGGGTATCCCATCATTATCAAAGCAGCAGGCGGTGGTGGCGGACGCGGCATGCGTGTAGTACATACGGAATCCCATCTCTTGAATGCGATTGCGATGACTCGCACCGAAGCACGTGCCGCATTTAACAATGACAAAGTGTATATGGAAAAATACTTGCAGACGCCGCGGCACATTGAAATCCAGGTACTAGCAGACGGCCAAGGAAATGCCATTCACCTAGGCGAGCGTGACTGTTCGATTCAACGTCGTCATCAAAAAATCATTGAAGAAGCGCCCGCACCTGGGATTACTCCCGAACAACGCAAAACCATCGGTGAACGGTGTGCTCAAGCCTGTCGTGATATGAATTATCGAGGTGCAGGGACATTCGAATTTTTGTATGAAAATGGCGAGTTTTATTTCATCGAAATGAACACGCGGATTCAAGTAGAACATCCCATCACTGAAATGATTACCGGCGTTGACATTGTCAAAGAACAATTTCGTATTGCCGCTGGACAAAAACTCTCATTAAAACAATCCGATATTCAAATTAAAGGGCATGCGATTGAGTGTCGCATCAATGCGGAAGATCCTCGCACTTTTATACCCTGCCCGGGAACGATTACGCATTTTCATGCGCCGGGTGGGCCAGGGATTCGTCTGGATTCCCATATTTATAGTAGTTATAAAGTGCCGCCCTATTACGATTCCCTGATTGCAAAAATCATTGCGCACGGTGAGACACGGGAAATCGCCTTGGCCAAAATGCGAAATGCCCTGGATGAAACCATCATTGATGGGATCAAAACGAACCTGCCGCTGCATCAAGACATCTTGCGCGGCAATACTTTCCAGCGAGGGATTGTGAATATTCATTATCTTGAGCAATGGTTGAACTTATAGCTTTTATGATATTGATCGAAGTCCGACCAGTGGTGTATACTGTTGGCTCGGAGAAACACTTACATTTTGGAATGACTTGAGAGATGACAATGGCCACTAACACTAACTCAGAAACAACAGGTTCCCCACAAAAGGCTGTATCACCTTTTACTGTTGCGCATAAAAATCAACCCCTGCATGACAGCGTCAGACAGGCACTTGAAAGCTATTTTGCGCAGCTGAAGGGTCAAGTACCTAATAATTTATATGAGCTTGTCCTTGCCGAAGTGGAAGTTCCACTGCTTGAAGCAGTCATGGAATACACCAAAGGCAATCAATCTCGCGCAGCGATCCTGCTCGGATTGAGTCGCGGCACGCTTCGCAAGAAACTGAAAATCTACGGCATGTTGGATTGATTGATCCTGATGTCACTAAAAATCCCGCTGATGCGGGATTTTTTTTGTCTGTTTGAGCGACATCTCCACTATGGCTTAGCACACCCTCCTCCGCAGGGGGCTAGGGTATGCACAGATCATGGTTTTTAAATTGACTTTAATTCGTGCGTCATCCCGCGACGCTCCTTAAGCGGGACCCAGCGACTTTTTTGAGTTATTTTTGGAATAAAGTTTAAGAAAGTCGCTGGGTCCCCCTTAAGGAGCGTCGCGGGATGACGCACAGATGAAGGTTGATGAGCGGTTATCAAGGATGTGTGCATACGCTAGCCGCAGGAGGAAGGCGTGCTAAGCTTTTTTTGTTTTGTATGAAGTGAGAAAAATCGTATCGCCCCTCAGCATGCCAAGTCATCATTGGAAAGTGGCGCGCCATCTTAGTTCCGGTATAATTGCCCAATGGCAGCAAAGCCGGGACAAGGAACTGAATCAGTAATGATGATGAACAGTGAAGACATCGCCGGAAATGAAACGTCCCAAGAGATGACTCTCGGTTCATCAGCCAATCAATTATTAACGCGCGGCAAATTTCTTTCACATCATCCCAAAGCGGGAGTCAATCCTCTCGTGGATTCTGCCGGCTATCTCTTCTCAATGATTGGTCGACTCAAACAGATCAAATCCCACCGCCACTTGAATCAATTGCACAAAGAATTAGTGACGGAAATTAACACCTTTCAGGAAACAGCCAAAACACGTGGATACAGTTCTGAATATATTCTCGTGAGTCGCTATGCATTGTGTGCAACGCTCGACGATATCATTGCAAACACGACATGGGGCTCTCAGGGACAATGGGATCATTACAGTATGCTCACAGTCTTTAATCAGGAATCGGCTGCGCAAGAACGTTTTTTTATTATTTTGGAACGACTGATTAAAGACCCTAATCTTTACATTGATCTCATGGAATTTATGTATTTGTGTTTAAGCCTGGGATTTAAGGGAAATTATCGCTCAACCGATTTGAGCAACACGCAGCTCGAACAAATTTGCAATGGATTATATAAACGTATTCGAGCACACCACGGTGATTTCAGTCGAAGTTTATCGCCATTTCCAATCAAGCAAACAACATTCTATCCTCCCACACAGCCACAGAAAAAACCGGCAATCGGTTTGGCAATGATCACGACCGCGTGCATCATTTTGGCTATATTTATTGGCCTTGGTTTTTTATTAGATGCAATTTCTAACCAAGCCTATCAAGAGCTGTTGCATATTGGAAAGTCATTACTCTATGAAAATCACGATACCTAGCATTTACAAAAAACAAATTATTCCATTCGCGCTATTCATCGCATTATCTTCATTCATTTGGTTTGTCACACCCCCGGAACATTCTGAAAAACGATTTTATATTATCGCTGCGCTTTTTTTATTATGGATGTTGAAATGGATTTTTTTTGATGCCGCGCCCACGAAAGATAAACCATCCATTATTCCCATCACGCCTGAAATTACAAAAAAATTAGAAACACTACAGGGACGATTTCAAGGCGCTCTGCAATTTTTAAAAAAAACAATGCTCACTAAACAAGGGAAAAAATGGAGTTTATCTCATCTTCCCTGGTATTTATTGATTGGGCCAACGGGCTCAGGCAAAACAACTTTATTGGCCAACTCAAAAGTTAATTTTATTTTATCTAAATCATTCAAGCAGACTGAGACGGTCTCTCTTCCCAGTACCGATGCGTGCGACTGGTGGGTCACGCGCGATCTGGTTTTGGTTGATGTACCCGGTTATTATTTTACGAGCCAGAAAAAAAACACATCCGCTCTGATGTTATGGAACACATTATTAAATCTGCTAAAAAGTACGCCCGCCAAAGAAAATTTTAATGGCGTCGTGATCGCATTAAATTTACCTGACCTCATGAAAAAAACAGGCGCTCAGGAAAAAAATAATTTGATCCTCGATATCAAAAAAAGAATTGTCGAATTGAGAAATCAATTTGGACCGCAATTATCTTTTCATTTTGTGATTACCAAATGTGATTTAGTCCCTGGGTTTTTAGAGTTCTTCGGTGAAATGGGCAGCGATGAATTATCACAAACCTGGGGCATTACGCTCCCCGCTTTGCAAGCGAAAGATAAATTGCTCGATATATTCACTTTACGATTTAATGCCTTGATCAAGCGAATCAATAAACAATTAATCTGGCGTTTGCATCAAGAACGCAATCCGAATGCGAGACCTTCGATTAAAGATTTCCCCTTACATCTTGAGCGCTTGAAAGAAACGATGGTGCAAGTGCTGAAAACCCTGAATATCGCTGACTTGCGCTTACAAGGCGTGTATCTCACGAGCGCTACACAAACATCTGCTGAAGAACCGATGAGTTACAATCAGACAGAGCCTGCTCACTTGACCCATCAGTCATTACACATCATGCGGGCTCCTCTGATGCCGAGCCGCGCCTATTTTGTGAAACAGCTCATCACGCAAAGTTTTCTTTATTCTTCCTATTCAGAAACCCATTCTATTGATTACAACTGGCAACGTCGTGGCGTCTATGCAACCTCCATCGGAATCATTGTGACAGCCACTTTATTATTGGTGCAGGATTTCAAAAATGGCGCAGAAAAAACGTATGCCTTGCAAAATGATTTGCAACAATATCAATTGTACCTGCAGCAAAGTAATCTCAACGATGCGCATTTAATTAAAGCGCTGCCATTGCTCGACACATTGCAACAAGCTGCGCATATTTCTCATCACCCACTGACTCTTATTGAAAATTTTTTATCTTTTTATTCTAATAAATCCCAAGAAACAGCCAACACGATTTATAACAAAGCATTGCAAACGATTGTCGTCCCAGAAATTAAAAATGATTTGGAAATGTATTTGCATTCTGTCAGCAATAAAAATCCTGTACAGCTTTATACTGCATTGAAAGCGTATCTCATGATGAATCATCCAGAAAATTTTCAAGCCAGTTTCATCGCGAATACACTCAGCAAAATAGAATCCACTCCGATGAATAATAAAGCGCTCTCGCAATTAACCAGCCACATTGATGCGGCTTTCTCAACCGCTGGGACAGAAGTGGAACTGGATCAGACGCTCATTACCGAAGCGCGTAAACAATTAGTGAATTTGCCGAGCACAGAACTCGGTTTTGTGATTTTAAAAAATATGGAAACGAACAATGCAGACAGCACCATCAGTCTGGGAACTAATTTAGGTCGTCCGCCTGTTTTCATCAGCAAACAGATTTCCAATCGCATTCCGAATATGTTTATTGCAAAAGATTTTCAAAAAATTCTGACGGATGAAATTAATGCTGCCAGTGCAGAAGCGCTCAAGGGAAATTGGGTGTTAGGTGATGTGACTCCGTCGGTGAACCAACCCTCCATTGATTCATTGACATCGCAATTGCGTAATCAATATGTCGAAAAATACATTGATATCTGGGAAAGTCAGCTCGCGAATATCCAACCGTATTCACCGAAAAATTTATTGCAAGCGGACGAAATGATTCAAAATCTCACAAATAATAATTCTCCGCTCTTGCAATTATTGGAAACGCTCAAAGAAAATACCGCGTTGGATCCGATCGTGAACGCCAGCCCTAAATTGATGGCGCTCGATAATCTAATCAATGGATTTGATACACAACAAAACACGTTGTATGAGGTTTTTGTGAACTTACAACAATTGCATATTTATTTGCAGAAAATTTTAAATGCACCGAACATTGATAAAAATGCATTTGTTGCAGCAGAAAATCGCATGCAAAATCCCAATCAAGATCCGATTACAACGATTCATCAATTAGCTGAACAAAATCCTGAGCCCTTAAAATCATGGCTGAATACGATCGCCGATCAAAGTTGGGATTTCATGTTGCAAAAAGCAGGTGAATACGTGGGAAATGCCTGGCAAACAGATGTGCTGCCTAATTATAATCAGCACATTGCGAATCGTTATCCTTTCGCGCAAAACAGTGATAAAGATATTAGCTTGCAACAATTCACAAATTTCTTAGGTCATCGCGGAACACTCGCGAATTTTTATATGACTTACTTGAAACCGTTCGTAAATGATTCCGGTGAGCAATGGATGTGGCGTACCGTTGATAATCGACGCATTCCTTTTTCGAATGCATTCCTGGCTAATTTGCAACGAGCCGCTCAATTACAACATGCGTTTTTCCCGAATGGGGACAATCAATTATCCGTCGAATTTACGTTACAGCCGATTGCATTCGACCCCGCCCTGCGCGCACTGACATTTAACATGAATGGCCAGCAAGCGGCCTTTCAAAAAAAGGGACGGCGTATTCCGCACACTTTCACATGGCCGGGAAATTATTATTCGCATGGAACCACAGTGAGTTTTATTACACCCAAGAGCCAAATGATTAGTCATACGTTAAAAGGAGATTGGGGTTTATTCCGATTAATTAGCCACTCCACGGAAGGGATGAATGCCAAAAAAGCTTTGTTATTAAATCTTGCTGGGAATGGACATTCCGCTAAGTACATGCTATTTATGGATGCCCGCCTGAATCCATTTCTCCCAGCTAATATGGCTCATTTTGAATTACCGCAAGATATCTTGAAATCATAAACAAAATTAATCCGTAAAAGAGGAAAGTATGCCAGCAAGTGAGAAGCCGCTCTTTAAGAAAAACAAGCTTGATGAAAACGAGCTTGATGAAAATGAATTATTTCTCTTCCTCCAGCAAGAAGCCAATGATACCAGTCCTGAAAACAACCTCAGCAAGAAACTCGAGCAAGCCGATGATAATAAACAATCGCAATTGACTCTGGCTATCGCGGCCCTGGAAAAATATGCTAACGAAGAAGAAACAGATTCAAGACAAAAAGCCATTTTAAAGTCATATTGCAGCAAAACAAGAAGAGCTGTTTTTACGCCTGAGACAATACATTTTGCAACGGAAGCAACTCTGCGCATACTCAGTCAAAAAAAACATCCGCAGATATATGCTGCTCGTCAACCTGATGATAATACCAATCAGCAATTCTGCAAAATCGCCATTCAAAACGCACATCCTGTCGATTTCAATAAGAAAAATTTCTTTATCGGTCTTGCACTCTTGGCGCTGGGAGTAGGAATCACAATCGTTTCAGGATGTGATTTGGGAGTCAGCTTGGGTTCAACGGCTCTTTTCGCGGTGACATTAGCAAAAGCAAATATTGCTGCGACAGCAGTGGCCTCTTTTTGTCTCGCGCTTAAACTTCTCTTAAAATCATTCGATACCAAGAAGATCCTTTGGAGTTTAACGGGTCTGAGTGTAGTAGCAGCAGGTGCAGTGGGTGCTGGAAACGACGCTGCCGCCCTTCTACGTCCCCTGACTCCGCCACCGACCCCCGTGCTTGTGAAGGCGACCGCGGATATTTCTATTGTAAGCTCAGCACTGACAGCACTGGTTGGTTTTGGAATGTTTTGTAAAGGCGCTCAGATGATGTGGCAGGCTTGCGCTAGTCAGTATGCAGGCAAGACGTATCAAGACACAGCGAAGCGGGCTTTAAGTCTAGGATGATTGTTGCAGAGCCGCGACCGTCAGGCTAGGGAATGGACATTCTGCTAAGTATGTGCTATTTATGGACCCCCGTTTAAATCCATTATCTCCCAGCGAATATGGCTCATTTTGAATTGCTGCAGGATATTTTAAAATCGTAACCGAAAATGAATATGTAAAAAGAGGGAAGTATGGCAACAGATCGTACAATCTTTCACGAGAACGGTGGGGTTAATCTAAATGAATTACTTTCCCGCCTTAGTCAAGAGGAGAACGGCAAGGAAGATACGCTTGTCAATGAACTGTGCGGAGCTAAGAACAAACAATTGCAATTAACTCATGCCATCGCGGAATTGGAAACATGTGCTAAAGACACTTCTGCAGATCGAGAGCAACAAGCCTTATTACTTGCATATTGCAGCAAGACAAAAAAAACTGTTTTTACGCCTGAGACAATACATTTTGCAACGGAAGCGACGCTGCGTTTATTATGGAAAAGAAAACAACCGCACCCAAATAGTTCTCCCGATTCTTCTAATTTCATATATTGCAGAAGCGCTATTGAACGGGCCAAACCCGCTGATTTCAATAAAACAAATTTCTTTGCCGGTCTTGCCCTCTTGTTACTGGGAGCGGGAAGCACAATCGTTGCAGGATGCTCTCTAGGAACAAGCTTTGGTGCAACGGCTCTTTTTGCAGTGACATTAGCAAAAGCAAACTTTGTTGCACCACTGGTGACTGCTTTTTACCTCGCACTCAGACTTTCCTTAAAAGCACTACTCGGACAAAAGAGTTGTGGTACCAAAACTATCCTTTTTGGTTTAGCGAGTCTGAATGGAGTAGCAAGTGTGACGGGTACTATGGCCGACATAGCGCCCTTCATGGGAACTGCTAAGACTCCACCCACTCCCGGGTTTTTGATGGTAAACGCAAACATTTCGATCGCAAGCTCGGCACTGACGGCATTGATTGGTTTTGGAATGTTTTGTGACGGCGTTCAGATGATGTGGAAGGAATGCGCTTCTCATCATGCAGGCAAGACGTATCAAGACACAGCAAAGCGGGCTTTGGGATACAACTAAATTAACCTGTTTTAAAAGTCGCTGGGTCCCGCTTAAGGCTTGTCCCGCGACGCTCTTTAAGCGGGACCCAGTGACTTTTAAAATTCGTGTCGATCCCTCACCTGATGATGATTCTGAAAAATTCAGGCGACTACTTCGGCAAACTCTTCACATCCGGATTTTTTGAATACGCATCTAATACTTCTTGAACCAGCTGATCGATAATGCCGACCTCTGCTGATTCTTCAATGAGACCTTTTTGCTCTTTGATCATCGCAAGACGCGACTCAATCAATACTTTAACTGAACCGGATGGGAATAAATTCGCTAACACTCGACGGGCTTCCGTAGGGCCAATTTTGGCGTACAGTTTATTTCGCACTCGCGCATCTTCCGCTGTGGTACTAAATGCCCATAACTCAACAGGGCCTAATGTGCTCGTCAACAATTGGATATTAATGCCCGACTTTGTCGCGAATTGCGCTAAAAACGTCGCACCCCCTTCACGCGGACCGTGCACACGCGTTTTCAATGCAACGCGCGCTGTCTCAGACAATCCAAAAATTTCGGTCGAACGTTTGATCGCTTGCTCTGGACCCGCATCCATGATGAATATGGACGTACCGAATTCAACCATCACTGGATCAAAATCATCGAGCGACTGAGAAATCAGTGCAATCTGCACATTCCATTTTCGACCTTCACGCATATCTAAAATAACCTGGTCGCGAACTGCGCGCGCTTTTGATGTGCGATGAAATTCATCGTACACAATACGTTTGGGATCTTCGCGAATTTCGCCAATCCGTACTCGATGGTATTCGCGATACGCATCTGGAAAATCACTGAGCGCATCTTCGGTCAAATAATAATGTCGAGCCAATACATAACGGGCCAACATATACATCACCGCCGTTTGGCGCTCTGCAGCATCGCCGCCACTTTTTGCAACTTCATCGAGATCGAGCGAAATGACGCGCACATCCCCAATATCAAATTTCGTCACGCCCGATAAAACAGGATATTCACGCACTGCGCTGGAAATCATGCGTCCAAACGCTTGAATAAGAGGTTCGCCTGTCGGCGCTTTCACCTGGCCATACAAATCTTCGATCACTTGTGTACGACAAATAGCTGCAGCATCGGGTAAAAGAGGCGTAGCATAACGTTGTGCTAACAGGGCTTCATGATGAAAACTCGCTAGAAATAGCGCGTCAGTCACTTCCCACCACGTTGTACGATCATCTAAAACAAATCCGATTTCAGTGAGAATATCGTCGACCAAGGGTTCAAGACCATTCGTATACAAATGAGGTTTGCCATCGTCGGCCAAGTATTTATACAGTTCATCAACCACCAGCCCCGCCATATCCGATATTCCATCGTAGGGACGTTCAGCACCCAATGGAGTCGCCAGCAAGGTAATAAAATTCACTAAAAACCCTCGCTCTTGAGCGGTGGGATAACGACAACCTAACTGCGTATCAAACGGATTGATGGCATAGTCGGGCGTCATGCGCAATCGATGATAAGCCACATAGTGTTTCAAATCAGGAGGAAGCGCTTCTTTTAAAAGTGAAATCAAACCACTGCTTGAGGGACCAATATCAACGACAGCAATTCGTGGGAGTCGTTGAATACCGGCAGATAAACACAGAGCCAGATTGATGGAGTTAGACAATACTGATTTACCTGACCCGGGTCGTGCATACATCAAATCAATCCAGGTCGTTTGCTGCGATGAACCGGGTTGATAGGGCCACGGTTTTCCATCCGGAGAACGTAATAACACTGCACCAAACTGCCATGCGGATGCAGGGCGCGTAAAGGGCAACATGTAAACCACATCTGATAAGGGAGCAACGGATGCTGTGGCAACACTGTTTGCGTTAAATGCCAATAAACTGGAAGCATATCCGGCGAATACATCACCGGATACTTCAGACACTGCACACGTGCCCCATCCTTCAACTGCTTTGGCCAATTCGGCAGAACGCGTTCTTAACAAACGAATATTGCCTTCCGGCGCCCAAGTGGCGAGACTCACTTGAAGTTTGACGACGGCATCGTCTGTTTGCGTCTCAATGCGCGTTAACAATTTTGCAGCATCGTGCACTAATGCATTTTGCGCAGAAGTCCAACTTAAAATAGCTGCCATCATCGATTTAAAACGAATTGTCGAATTGCCGCCACTTTCAATCAAAAATGAAATACGCCAAGGCACTTGTATCGGTAATGTTCTCGAAAACAATACCATGAATGATTTAAGTTCCTGGGGAAATAAATCAATAAATAACGGCGTGTAAATCCGATCGCCGACACGAATCGTTCGACCATCAATTGCCATCGCATCTCGTGGAAAAACTTGACGCGCAATGGGTGGCCACATCAAACCAGACAATTCGCCTGCTAATGGTCGTGCTTCATGCACTGGAATTTTGTCGCCAGGTAAAAAAGGGCGCCAAGTTTTATCGGTAAAATCGGAATCAACAGATGTTCTCGCAGCATACAATGCGTCGTGTACTTCTAATAATTGGGAATAGACACTCAAGCTATTCAAATCCGTTACGACGGAACGAACAAACGACGCGTGCGCTTCTCGCAAATCGGGAACTGCGGCAATAAGATTTTGTCCATTTTTAAAGGGAGGAATTTTGTTGTCGCGAATAAATTTTAATTTGTCTTTACCCGCTCGTTGAAGTTGTTCATCCGTTAATGAGTAGGGACGTGTCCATAAAACAAAATATAATTCTTCATGCGCGCAAAACTTAGAAATATAATCGACGCGCTCTTTAAATAAATCATCCAGATTTAATTTCAAGCGTGCGGCAGTGGCTTTAGCGGGAGATAAAATTTCCTCGATCTCGGGTTTGACTGCAGCGCGATCATAACTAAAATACACTTGAACGACGTGACCTGCTCGCTTCAACGTCGGTTGTAAACTTTGAGTAATGCCTGCATGAATTGTTTGAAACTCATCTGTTCCGATGAGTTTAGTCACCCCAAACACGCGAATCACGGAAATAAGAGAACCATCTCGAGCAACTAAACTAGTTTTGTCATCTGCAGTTTCCAAATCGCAATAGGATTCTGCTGTTTGCTTGAGTTCGGTGCTGAACCAGGCGAGTATGGAATCAATACCATCAAGAAAAGGATCTACAAAACTTCGCATGACAATATTTTCTCCCTAAATGTCATTCCCGCGAAGGCGGGAATCTATCTTAATGGATCCCCGCCTTCGCGGGGATGACAAGCGCTTTTTTCTTTGATTTTATTGTCATGCCAGCATGCTTTTAGCTGGCATCCAGTGCCATAAAAGTCGCTGGATGCCAGCTAAAAGCATGCTGGCATGACAGAGCGGGCTAATCCGCCCCACGAATTTTTCTTTTTCAAGATGATTCTTCCGCAAGCTCTTCCAACGCAGCAGCAGCCCATGCTTCCAATTGAATTTTGAATTTCGTGTAAGACGGAAGCAGGCGAATATTTTCTAACACATTGACGTGAGAGTCTGGATTGTTAGCTCGATATTCCAATACTAACTGTCCAAAAACAGAAGGATTACTCGTCCCGCTTCCAAATTTACTCTCAATTTGCTGACTGCGAAATTTAAAACTTCGGTAGATTGCCTGAGCGCTCTCTTGATAACCCGTACCATTACCCATTGCACAAAAAAGTACGTGACAAAAACTATTTAAATCCGCTTGACTCATTTCAGGAAGATAAACCAGCTGACCGCCACCCATCTCATCAACGCCGACGGATTGAATAAAAAGACACTGCGAGCAAAAACAACAAGCCGTAACCATGTTACTAAGTTTGTTGTTTGCATAATTTCCATCGAGGTTGACAACTTCCTGATACTGTCTGGCTTGAAAGCTGCAATATTGACAGGTGTAATAATCACGCTGATAGACTTGCTCTGCAATTGGCAGGAAGGGTTTGTCTTCACGTCGTCTGACGAAAACTCGCCAACCACCCAAATTCACTGCCAATTGAAGATCGTGCATACAATCTTACGATTTTGCAGGTGCGATCTTGTCAGTACCCGAAATCGCGTTTAAACCGGAGACATTACCAAACAAGGTAATACCAGTTGATCTAAACACTGCTGGAATAAATATCAAAGCCGCAGCAACAAACAGTAAGGCGATAGCCGCACTGAGAGGCTGTTGCGTTGGATTATCTTTATGCGCTTTAAATTTAACAATCGCTGCTACAGCAAACCCGAAACCTGCCACATAAGAACCCGCTGTAATCAGTTTTGCAACACCGCTTAAGTTGCTGACTACGTTACCTGCAATCGCTGCAATTCCCGACTGAGCTGCTGCAAATACTGCTCCTGCGCAAAAACAGCAAACTGCACCAACTAACCAAACAAGACTCTTCTTGCTAATCATAGTGACTCTCCTTTTCTGGCGTTTTCGTAACTATATCATAGAGATATTTTTCTAAGCTCCATTCTAAGCATGGAAGAAGTGGATTAACAACCTTTTTTTCTTTAGGATTTTCCCTAAACCCCCACGATTCCGCTGATCCCCAATGTTTGAAATACAGCTTGTAGAAATTGATACATGTTGATGCATAACACTCCTGCAACAATATGAGCCATTGCTTTCCCGAATGTACCGGGTTGACCGCCCTGTCCAGTCACATGAGTGAGCATGATGATCCCTCTGATAAATGCAATCGCTCCTACCAGTTGCACGACCATAAATGCTGCATTAGTTAAATCAGTCCAATTATCTTCGCCAGAAGAAGAAGGTAAATATCCGTAGGGATTTGGACTTGTCCAGAATGTGCTTAATCCGGTTTGCACACTTGCGGGAAGATACAGTAACAAAGTGCCAACGGTAATAATTGTTAAGGGCTTTGCCAGGCTATGTTCCTGAGACATCATGCTGCGCCCTTCTCCAAATTTTTTTAACTCCAAAATACCCTTGGTAATAAAAAAGAATCCCATCACATACGACAGTGCTGTGACTAATCGCATTAAGCTAGGGATTGTTTCACTCAACTTAACAAGCATGGATGCAACATCGGGAGCAGTGGCCGCGTAAACTGCATTGGAAAAAACGGCACAACTCACCCAGCACGCGATCGTGAATTTAATGGACCTTGAAAAGAATCGAATGTGTTTCATAACACTCAATCTCCATTAGCACCATAAGACAAACTGATAATTTTGTTTCCTGTATCAATATCAACGACACCATCATAAGGATCAATCTTGGCAATTCGACCATAACCCTTAAGCACATCGCCTTCTGCAACAGTCACTGTATCACCCGAGTCTGATTTTAACCATGCTCTGCCAGGAATAATGGCTTGCACGGTATAGGTATTTCTCGGTTGTGCTGCTCTTGAACCAGTCGATCCACTTCGAGTAGGTGCCGCTGTTGCCGCACCTGAACTCATATCTTTTAAAATCTTGGTTAATTGACGAAAAGCAACTTCCATATTACTGATGCGTGTATTCAACTCTTGTACTTCAGTACGTAATTGTGTGTTTTGCAATTCTGTATCTGTGATTTTTTGAGCGTATTGCGTCTGTACCAAATTCATCATGTCTGCATTTTGTCGCTCCAGTGTCGCCACTCTATCTAAAACATTTCTATTTTGTACCGCTCCTTCTTCTGCGGGAGAAGAAGTGGTCGTAGAGGTCACAACAGGGGCTTGTGCTACAGCTGCTGGAGCAGCAGGTTGAGATGATACTGTTGGTGTCGTTGGTGTCGGATTAACGGGAGCAGTGGGTTGTGCAACAGTCGTTGTTGTAACGGTCGTTTGTTGTGCCGCAGGTGCTTGCACTGTTGGGGCCTGTGCAACGGGTGCCGGTGGAGGCACTGGTTTTTTTGCTGGCATTTTTTGAGGTGCGGCCGTTACACTCGGTTGTAATTCTGTGGGAGAAGTAGAAGAAGGTGTTATTAATTTATAAACAATTCCTAGCAACACGATGAATATCACTAAACCAATGACCAGTCTACGGCGTTGCGTCAACTGCGCTGTGATGGATTCTTTGGGCGTAGCAGTGACTACTGTCGCAGAATCTTTTCCTGCTTCAGCCTCCATATCATAATTCGCTTGGTCATCAGAAAAGTGGTATTCCCCCTCTTCTTGACCTTCTTCTTCAACCATACGTAGCCTCTAAAATGAAGCACTTCAGTTTTAAGTATAATACTGTATTTGTTTAATTTTATCTCTCTCATTACCATTTAAGTTAAGCTCTGTCATCCCCGCGAAGGCGGGGATCCATTAAGCCATAGATTCCCGCATTCGCGGGAATGACATTTTTACTATGTTACATCTGACATAAACAATATACCCAACCCAACACCCGCATCCACTTTAACGGTCGCGGGCGTATTCACATAACCTTGCACGACATTTGTAAACGTTGAACCGACCTGACCCAAACCCACTGCGATATTATTACCAAAACTTAATTTTGGATTTTGGGTCGAGGTACCGAAAATACCTGTCGTGCTGGTTCCTGCATTTTGGACACCTTGCGCATACCCTTGTAAAAAGGATGAAGCAAACAGTGAGCCATAACGCATCATATAATGATGATCGACGCTGCTCGCCATTACCGTGCGCGCTGTATCTGGATCGATAGCAAAAGCACTCACTCCCTTTGTTTTTGGCCAAGCTTCCATATCCATCAAACTGAAATTTAAACTGAGACGGTCTTTTCCTTGAGCCAGAGACAATTTGCCTAATAATTTTGCCCCCTTGAAAGGCCCATCTACGATAGTGACCATGACAGGAGTGTCGGGATAATCACTATCCACTGCTGTATCCAATACCCCAAAATAAATGGTTCCCGATTTAATCAATGGTCGTTCCGTACTCGCAGCAGCAGCTGCAGCGCCTGCAGCAGTTTGACCGCCTGGCCCTCCTGCCCCTCCTGCTCCGCCTGCAGCAGCAGTTTCTTTAGAAGATGGAGGAGCACCCACTTGACCCGCCATTTTGGGTGGTTGCCACGCAGTAATCAGTGATTGAGCCTGACCCGACATAGCTGCTTGTATTTGTTGAATACGTTGTTGGCGCTCTTGCGAAGACAATAGCGTGCTTTGAGCAGCGGCGGCTGCAAACTGTGTGGTCTGTACGTTGGCTTGAGCCTGTGTGGGCTGCGATTGAATCGCCTGTTGAAGCCGCGCAAAATCTGCTGTGGTAGGCAGGGTTGTTTCTATGGCAGGCGCGATGCCACCCGCCGGAGCGGCTGTCGCTTCATAATATTGCATCAACGCAGCTGCCGCTTCAGGTGAAAGAAGCCCTGCTTGTACAGCACGTTTTAATTCTTCGGCATACGCTCCTGGCGATGCATTATTCGCTTGTAATGCCATTAATCGTTGTGCGGCTGCTTTTAGCGCATTCAGTTTTTTGCAACTCTCTGGTAAATTTCGCGCATCCGTCTGCCCTGTTTTTTTCAAATCATTTTGGCAATCGATGGTTTGCTGTTGAATCAACGCTTCCAAAGCACCGGCAGCACCCCCGAAAGCAGCGCGTCTCGCTTTGTATTCTGCCAGCAACTTGGCCGCTTCCGCTGGAGTAATTTTACCTTCTGCCACTAACCGTTGTAGTGCTGCTGCATATTGATCGACAGGCGCATTTTTAGCTTGCATCGCAGCCAGTTGATCTGCAACTTCAGACGTAATAGCGCCTGATCTCGCTAATTGTTTCAACGCAAAAATACCGCTTTTTGTTGCTTCTGCCGCTTTTTGTTGCGTGTACTGCGCGAGTAATTGCGCTGCTGTTTGCGGAGAAATTTTTCCTTCTGCGACTAAACGATTAAGTTCTTCTGCATATTCGGCTGGTGTTGCTCCACTTTTTTGCAGCGCCAGCAATTGATTTGCTGTATCCAGCGGCAACTGACCCGATTTGATTAACGCATCCATTGCGCTTGCACTTTCTTTTAGCAATACATTTTGATGCTGCTTTTTGTATTTTTCTAATAACTGGCGCGCTTGTTCGGGTGTTAACTTACCCTGTTTGACTAATTCATCCAAAGCTGCAGCATATTCATCGATAGACGCATTAGCTTTTGCTAATGCCATCAGACGATCCCCATCTTTCTGCGATAACTTACCGCTTTTCACTAAGTCAGCAATATCTTTTGCAACATCCGGATCATCGGGACTGGGACAAAGGACCGTACAACTAGAAGATTGTTGAAAAGTAGACGATTGATTTGGAATATTGACGAGAGTCGGAACAGCTGTGCCTCCTTTCATTTGTGCTTGCTGTGCTGCTTGCTGATTAGCCTGCATCAATGCACGATAATATTCTGGTGACAGCTGACCGCCGGGTACTGATTGTAATCCCGCGGGAGCAGCGGCAACACGCGATGCGCCAGCACCTTCGTCCGCACTGAAATATTGGACCATAAAAAAAATAGCGACGGCAATCCCGGCAACGACTGCTGCTGCAATGAATATGCGCGACCTGGCATCAGTACTGGAAAAAATTTTAAAATCGGGAAGTTTAATTGCCATTAAAAGCCCTCAATTTTGAGTTCGATTGGCTGTCCATATTGCGATACCAGCACGGAAGAGCTTTTTTGTATTTCATAAGCATACATTCCATCAGGACTCACCATCCTTCCCACCCAACCAGGAGACAATACCGTTAAACGAGTACGAAGAAACATCTTGTCTCCCAACAGCCAAGCCATACAATCGCCGCCTTTGACCGTTAACGATCTGCTCCCAGGCGGTGCAATTCCATCCAGCACGCCCAATAACAGTTGGTTGGCGCTGTTTGGCAGAGCGGTTCCCGTGGGAAGGTCTTTTGAATTCGGCCCTAATCCTGAAACATGAATATCTGTACGATAATCAACAACTCGCTGACCCAACACAAGCGCCAAAGTAATCGGTGTCGGCATTCCAACAAGTCGAATCACTAAATCACTGTCGCCATAAGGTGCGCTAGCCTGAATCAATAAGACATTGCTTTTTCCATCCCACTGGATAGTCGACGTTCTGGGATCACCCAGATCATAAGCTGCGATCGGCCAAGGTGAACCCGTTGAATCCACGAATACCAATGATGAAATATACCCTTGCGCTAATCGAATCGCAGGTGGCGTCGTGCCCGGTGCTAAATTAACCATCAACGTAGAAGAGACTGGTTTGGGCGGCACGTTTGCTGGCATCGCAGCAGCACGTTGTGATTGATCAATCAATTGTTTCAACTTCACGACTTGTTGAGGCGTTAATGGCATATTTTGCTGCATCATGGAATTAAAAGCTTCTTCTGCTTCAGGGCTCACTGGAGGTGAAGGGGGTAGTGAATCCAAAATCACTTTTTGTGATTCTTCGTATGACAGAGGTTTCTTGGGCCCGACTTTTACGCTCTTCGGCGATGCAGGCGGAGAGTCGGGCGAATCAGCAGGAATAATTTGTAAGGGGCTATTACTGGTACTGGCAGTGGATCCATTATTCACGGGCAATTGGTTTTGCCCATTATTTTTTAACCAGTTTTCAAATTGTGCCGCATCGGCTTGCGATTGATCCTGAGCGAAAAGATCCGCCGATCCGCTAAAAAAACCAAGCAGTATGATCATCCAAATTGTTTTGATCTGAATTTTAGCCATTAGAAATAATTTGGTCTCCTGCTCCTTGTGTCACGGTTAATTTTTCTATCGCAACTCCCGATAAATTATTGACTGTTGGAATTCTCTCCACGAGAGCTTGTATCGTCAATGATATAGTACTTCCTTTGGCAACACTGCTGTAGCTGATACTGAGTGGCATTTGTATCAACCATCCATAGGCCCCGCTCGGCAATAATCCCTGATTCACAATGAACGGTGCGCCTGCTGGCGCTGTCGTCACAAATAATTTTCCGTCAGTGACTGCATTATAATCAGCGTATATTTTAAGTTGGTCAGAATAATTTTTCCAACCATTCTCGGTGAAATAGTGGGAAAGATTTTTCACTTGTTGATTGTAATTGACAAAATCAAAAACAAATAACTTAAGTAATGCATCGCTGACCCATTGAATCAAATCGGCCTGAGCGGGATAGGATTTATTCACCGGCACGGGAAGTAACGTTCTAAACTCATCAGCGACGACAAACGTCACGGGAGCTGGTTTTGATAATTCCATATAAAGAGAGGCGCTCACTAGCAATACAATCGCGATTAATAATCCGACTGCCGCAACCAATGCTTTGTAATAGCCATCGCGATAAAAATCGTCTCTTAAGTGAATTAACTGTAACTCGCTTTCTGTCATTGTTTTTTCCTTGCTAACGGGTGGATTACGGTGCAAAAAGCGCGCCTAATCCACCCTACATTTACTATGAACCCTGTTGTGCAGGGTTCACCGCAATACTTGCAACAACCTGAACAATTCCCAATCCTTTGTAACTTTGTAAAGTATCTTGACGCTTCACGGAGACTGTGACAACCAATGGATTGGAAAATCTCGATTTCGCATTAAAGGGCGGCATCAAATAAGTCACCAACATCGGCATCTCAAATTTCCACGCGCGCGCGCCTTCTATTGTGCCTTGCACTAACAGTTTAGGAGGCTCGACCACTTTGGCGATCACAATAAATTTACGCTCTGTTAATGCCTTAAAATTATTGGAAGCAGATAATGCTTTCATATAATTGTGCCAACCAAAATTGGTAAAATATTTTTGTGCGTCTTGTAACTCCCGATGATAATTGACGAAATCGTATGAATACGCAGCTTCAATGGCTTCCACTGTCCAGTTGGCCACACTCTCCAACGACATATTGGGCTCTTGCACAGGAACAACATGTATCAATCGCCCAAGTTGATCCGCAGGAAAATAAAGTGGCGCCGTAGGATTTTCCAGCAAATACGCAATCGCACCCATCAAAATACCGTTTGCAACCAGACTGAGAACATATAAACCCAACGTGAATCGAAATTTTTTGCGATAAAATGTGTTACGCAAATGCACCATGACCAATGCATCGTTTAACGCTGTTTTTTCTTCTGTATTCATATCATTTCCCGTCATGACACCATCACAAATTGATCAATTCCGATGCCCGCCGGATTGATTGATGTCGACACTTTTACAATCGTCATCACCACCGTATAGTTTGCACGCGACGTTTGTCCTGCGCTTTGATACGTCACTAAAAATGGAATTTGAATACGCCAAGTGTATCCGCGACCGGGTAATTCTCCTTGATTAGAGATCACGGGTGCGCCTGCCACTATGCCATTCACAAACAATTGGTTTTCAGTAATCGTTTGAATCAGCTTGACGATCGATGCCTGATAATCATTCCAACCCTTATCGGTAAAATAAGGGTGAGCCAATGCGATTTCTTTTTGGTAATTCACAAAATCGAAAGTATACGCAGCCACTGCAGCTTTGCTCGCCCATGTCGTCAAGGTACTAGACGATCGACTCGGTTCGTAGGACGGAACCAGATCCATTTGTTGTTTGTTAGGAGTCACCGCAAAAAAAACAGGCAAGGGACGGTGAAATACTTGATACAACACAACCCCTACTAAAATAAGCACTAATACAATTTCTACAACTAAAACAATCATCAATGAATGATAACTGCTCGCGTAAAAACTATTTTGTTCAGTTGAAACTTCCATCGTGATTTATTTTCATCCCTTGTTAGCAACTGTCATGGAAATAATTTGCCCCTCGGTTGTCGCCGCATAATATTTTGGCGGCGCTCTAAATAAAACTAAATAAATCACTACGCCAATGAGCGCGACGATCACACACACTGAAAAAATTAATCTGCGCAATGTGCGTCGATATTTATCTCGATAAAAATCACTTTGTAATTGCGCGATTTCCTGTCTTGTGCCTAGCATGTTCTATTCCTCAAATTATTTCGCCAGCAACACATAATCTTGTCATTGCGAGGAGTGCTTTTTGCGACGAAGCAATCCAGAAAGACATTGCAAAAGCTCTGGATTGCTTCGCTGCGCTCGCAATGACAGCGTGGCCATGACGCCGTAACAATGCCGCTATAACTCTCTTACACTGGCAATTTTT